>OBLI01001045.1_pt1 | contig 28213 bp, 44 predicted proteins | sample 1519701 | NCBI WGS metagenome assembly OBLI01 (sample SAMEA3663005, study PRJEB22513) | pig gut metagenome | biome: pig gut; feature: pig-associated habitat; material: faeces | place: France | collected 2012 | reverse complement strand
GCTTACATAGCCATTTGTCCCTGGACGAGAGATAAGATTTTCGTCTGTCCTGGTGTAGAACAAGAGAAAACATGTATCAGATTTGGAAGCTCCGTAGCCTGATTGCTGACCGAAATGATTTCGTTCTCACTCACTATCCCATAGTCAAAGAAACCCGCATTTAGCAGATTACAAAAAAAGAAACCACATACATCGTACATGATTTCTTTTACCCCATTTATTTGTGAACTATTTATTATTTTACAATTCTTCTAACGCATGCTACTTCACGGTAGTTTGCAGGAGAAGTTGTCTTAATTCCTGTTTTTTTACTGCTAGCATGAACAACCGTATTATTTCCAATATAGATTGCCACATGACCATAATAGCAAATCAAATCGCCAGGCTTTTTATTAGACCAGCTTACCTTTGTACCAGCACTTCTCTGATCTCCAGAAGTTCTTGGAATGTTATATCCAAAGTGCTTATATACAGACTGTGTAAACCCAGAGCAATCAGCTCCCTTTGTTAAGCTTGTACCACCATATACATATGGATTTCCTACAAACTTAAGAGCATAATTTGCCACTTCTTCACCTTTTGTCACTTTAATTTCACTTTTGGATAAGTATTTTGTTAATACGAAGCCTTCTTCACCATTTTTCTTTACAACTGTCCAGTTTCCACTTGTACCGTAACATTTGATCTTATTCCCTCTGCTATAGCTTCCTAAGGATGTAGAACCGGTAGAAGGTGTCTTTCTAATCTTAATACTTTCTTTTACATATCTTGTATATGCACTCTTATATGTAACAACTGGCATATCCTTAGAAAGATATTCTGTCTTAACATAACCTTTCTGTCCATCAAAAGAAACCTTTGTCCAGGAATCCTTTGTTCCAACGCAGGTTACTTCATCCTTCCAGTAATATTTTCCAAGAATGGAAGAAGAAGCAGATGCGCTTTTTCTAATATTTAAAAAGTCAACGGTTACATATCTTGTATATGCTGCACTGACTTCTTGCTGATCTGCAATTACTAAAACCCCTGCGAATAAAATAAAACACAATACAATTGATAATACTCTAGAAAATAAATTTTTCTTCATAATTACTCCTTTTTTACTGTCCCTCACTCCAACATTTAATATATTATCACAAGAATTAATCTTTGTAAATGTATTTTGTAACAGTATTTTGCACTTTTTCGTGAACATTCGTAATAATTCCGTAACTATTTTCCAGAATATTTGGGGTTATGCTTTATATTTTACTGCTGTTCCATACTTTTGGCTTCAGAAGACTTTTTCCCATCTTCTGAAACCTTGTATCCTCATTAAACACCTTCCATAAAGGGGAAAGTCAACATTTTTTTCATTTTAAGAAAAATTTATCCCTGTGCGCGAACCACTCCGGGTTTTCGATAAAAATATACAGACATACACGTTGCGATGCTCCATCCAATCGGCCATGCACACCAGATTCCAACAGATCCAAAGAATCTGGAGAAGACAAAAGCAAGTACAACCCTAAGAATCAGATCTGTAAATGTAGCTGTCATAAACTGGCGCATGGCTTGGGCTCCTCTTAACACTCCATCCGTAATCAGCTTTGTGGCAACCACAACATAAAATGGTACGATAATGCGAAGAATCTGCATTCCCGTCTGAACGGCTGCACCTGTTCCTTCATCCATAAAGAGCAGCATCAGCGGTTTACTTGCCGTCAAATATAAAATAATAATCGGGACTGACATAATATATACCATCTTTAATCCTGCACGATAGCCGGGACTGATCCTATCCATTTTCCTGGCACCAAGATTTTGAGAAATATAACTGGACATTCCATTTCCCAGCGTGGTAAAGGATGTAATCACCAGATTGTTTAACTTGATCGCAGCAGAATATCCCGCAATGACGGCAGGTCCAAATCCATTTATGACACTTTGAATCAGAATATTTCCAATGGATATAAAGCTCTGCTGTAAGATACTAGGTACTGCAATCCTGGAAATCTTGATCAAAATATCATAGGAGAACCATACCATCCTTTGTTCTATAGGCATCTTTCCTATTCTTTTCAGTAAAATGACCAATGATAAGATGCAGCTTACTCCCTGACAAAGAAAGGTCGCCCATGCGACTCCATCCACTCCCATTCCTAATGCTGTTACAAACAGATAATCTACAATTACATTAGAAACAGAGGAAACGGCCAACAGATAAAACGGCGTCTTAGAATCCCCCAATGCAGAGAAGATTCCTGTTGCAATGTTATAATAGAACAGAAAAAGCAGTCCCGCCGTATAAATTTTTAAATATAAGAGAGAATCTGCAAAGATTCCAGTTGGTGTATGTATCACTTTTAACAATGCAGGCGTACAAAAAATCCAAATATCATTAATGCAAAACATAATACACCGCTTGCAATCAACGCTGTGGATACAGCTGTCTTTAATTCCCAGATTTTTTTTGCTCCAAACAACTGGGAAATAATGACCGAGCATCCAATATTACATCCGACCGCAAATGCCAGATAAATCAATGTAATCTCATAGGAGTTTCCCACTGCTGCCAGTGCATTCTCACCAACAAACTTTCCTACCACCAAACTATCTGCAATGTTATATAGCTGCTGAAAAATTACGCTTCCAAACAAAGGAAGTGAATATCTCCATAATATTCTCTGGGGGTCCCCCACAGTTAAATCTTTGTTCATGTTCCTTTACTCCATTTCTCTTTTCCACAGTCATTACTGTCTATCGTAATAATCTTTTCCATCACTTGGCTTAAAATATGTACGGATGTGTCCGTCTGTGGATACAATAACGATTTCATTGCTTTTCTCCAGATAATAGACATCATCTCCATCCTCTTCTTCATACTTATGCAGCACATCCTTAGACTGAATCACACGATTAGCCCCTTCCAGATATTCTTCCTTTGTGTCATATCCGAATTCATCTCCGTGCTTTTCAAAATGTCCTTCCAGATTTTCTTCAGAACGGAAGGTATACGTAATCTCTACCTTTTTTTCGTTCTTATCTTCTGTTGTCTGCTCTACAGATGTATCACCGATCAGGTTGGATAAAAAGGGAATATTTCCCGCCTGAGAGCCAAAAACGGCGATAATAAACAAAACCACAAGAGTAATCAGTCTTTTTTTCATTGCTGTTGTATTATTGTTTTTCATACATAACCTCCTAAAACCATTTTGTAATTTCATAACTTAGCGATTTATTATAACATAAAAAGCACAGTCTTTTCACAAAGACTGCACTTTTTTTCATTTTATTTTACTGCCATCGGTTTTAGACCATGCCATTGGCTACTTTGTATTTATAAAGCATTTCTGCATGATTTTGCTCTTCCACCTGAATATCTGCTAATAACTTTCGAACAGCAGAATTGTCAAATCGAAAAACATCTCCGTTATATTCTGAAGATACCATTTTTTCTGTGCCAATACAATCGGTCGCCAAAAAGCAATCATCCTTTTTATCCTGAGACTCTCCCATCCCACTATAGGTGGCTTTTGGATGATAATCTCTTCCACTGGTGTCATTACAATTGCAAGTCGGTACACTTCCGGAAAGTACCTGTTTAAGAGAATCGTGATGCTGTTTTTCACTCTTATGCAGTTCCATAAACAGATCTTTTAACACTGGGTCCTTGGCTTCTCCACTATATTTCTTATATTTGTCCATACAGTTTTGCTCCTGTGTCTGCAACTCTCTGAGCACCATTGTTTCTTTTTCGTTTAATACCATGTAACTCTACCTCTTTTCAAATAATTTGATAGAAGTATTATGAACTAAATTGGAAGATTTTATACTATCTCAGTTATTGTAAGTCTATTTTATTATAAACCATTACTGTCTTTTCCTTGAATTTTTGAGGTTTCGTATGGTATATTATTATCAATATTTCATTTTTTACATTTTATTCCAATCATTTCAAGTAAAGGAGGTATCTATGATGTATCGTCACAAACTCATCCTCTTAAGAAACACATATCTGCAGGAAATACACACTTTGGAACAAGAGATTACCATGCTACCTACGGAATCCTTTTTCATTTGTAAGAATGGCTCTTATTCTAAATGGATCCAAACCTTAAATGGAAATCAAGTAACCATTCCTAAGAAAAATCGAAAACTAGCAGAAAAATTAGCTTATCGAAAATATGCCTTATTACGAATCCATGATTTAACTCAAGAAATAAAGTCAATTGATAAGTACCTAAAATCTCCCCCACTACGAAATGGAAAATCCTCTTCTTTACTTAAAAATCCACTTTATACAGAATTATTATCTCCTTATTTCCAATCTCTCGATCAAGAGCTATCCAATTGGTCTAAGATGACATATGAGCATAATCCACATCATCCAGAATATGCGACACTAAAGAGTCCATCTGGACATCTCGTTCGTTCAAAATCTGAATTACTAATTGATATGGCATTATTCCAGCATCAATTACCATTTCGATACGAATGTCAGCTTCTATTAAGTGGAATTGCTTTTTATCCTGATTTCACCATTCGTCACCCAAAATCCGGAAAAACTTTTTACTGGGAACATTTTGGTATGATGAACAATCTTAACTATTCAAAAAAAACTTTTGAAAAATTACAAATTTATAATAACCATAACATCCTACCTGACTTCAACTTGATTACCACATATGAAACAACAAATCATCCACTAAATCTTGATGTCATTGAAAATAAAATTGAATTCTTTTTTTCATAATTGGGCGTTTTTCTCTTTTTTTTCATCTTACGTCCATTTAGAGAACCATTTTCTTATTTTAACTTACTTTTTGGTCGTAAAATATTCTTATTTCTTAAAAACGACCACTATTCTCTACTTTCTTGGCTGTTTTTATTATTTTTCCATTTTTTACGACCATTTTTGCCTTTTTTCCCTTTGGAACAATGACTTTTTGGTCGTAAAACTCTTTTTTCTCTAAATGCGGCCATTTTCCAATAGGATTTATGCTCTGTAAAATCCTAATATAAGAAAACCCCGGAAAACCTTGATTTTCCGGGGTATGTTGCAAATATTCTCTGTAAGAAATTATCTCTTTGAGAACTGTGGTGCACGACGTGCAGCTTTTAAACCATATTTCTTACGTTCTTTCATACGTGGATCACGTGTTAAGTAACCAGCTTTTTTAAGGATTGGACGGTAAGCATCAGAATCTACTTCTAATAATGCTCTAGAGATCCCATGTCTGATAGCTCCAGCCTGTCCTGTAAATCCGCCACCTTTTACGTTTACTAAAACGTCATATTTATCTAAAGTATCAGTAGCAACTAATGGCTGACGTACTACTACTTTTAATGTTTCTAATCCAAAGAAATCATCGATGTCTCTTTTGTTGATTGTGATTTTACCTGTACCAGGTACTAAATATACTCTTGCAACACTGCTTTTTCTTCTACCAGTTCCGTAAAATTTTGTTGTAGCCACTGTATTGTCCTCCTTATATTAGTATTTGATTTCTAATGCTTTTGGCTGCTGAGCCTGCTGTTTGTGTTCTGGTCCAGCATAAACGTGAAGTTTCTTGATCATAGATCTTCCTAAAGGACCTTTTGGAAGCATACCTTTTACTGCAAGGTAGATAACGTCTTCTGGCTTTTTCGCCATTTTTTCTCTTAAAGTTGTTTCTTTCATACCACCAACGTAATCAGAGTGATGATAATAAATCTTCTGATCCATCTTCTTACCTGTTACTTTGATTTTATCAGCATTGATGATTACTACATAATCACCTGTATCGATGTGTGGTGTATAAATTGGTTTGTTTTTACCTCTTAAGATTTTTGCAACTTCAGAAGCTAAACGTCCTAATGTATGTCCTGTAGCGTCAACTACATACCATTCTCTGTTAATTGTTGATGGGCTAGCCATAAAACTTTTCATGGTTGTTCCTCCTTAAATTGTTAATCAAATAATAGTTCATAGAATCCCATCCAGGCATTCTCCATCCAATGCCCTTCGGATTTTTGTATATTGAAAATATCCCGCCGGGGCTGTGGCTTGATATTGTTCATACTTGTCACAGTTTAATATTATATAACACTGTTCCCCGTGTGTCAATGATTTTATGATTGAAAAGTCAAAATGTCAATAGGTATTTACACTAATTACAAATATTCTATTCCAATCAATTTCAGTCCCTTCGCCGGTACCTTCGGCCCTGCTTTCGTCCGGTCCTTTGCATCCAAGATCTCCTGAACATATTCCGGCGGATATACACCTAAGCCTACTTTAATCAGCGTCCCTACAATAATCCTTACCATATTGTATAAGAATCCGTTGCCAGAAACACGGATCTTCACCATAGATCCTTCCTTCGTCACATCCAGATCATAAACCGTTCTCACCGTTGTCAATTGCTGTCCTCTGGAAGAACAAAAACTTTTAAAATCATGTTCCCCTTTGATAATCTCCGCAGCCTTTTGCATCGCTTCAATCCTGAGGGGAATAAAAACAAAATGGCTGTATCGGCTATACAACGGATTTTCGAATTGGGCATTATAAATCTGATATTCATAGGTTTTTCGGCTATCACAATGTCTTGGATGAAAATCATCTGCCACCTGACAGGAATGCTGTACCACGATATCCTTAGGAAGCCGTTGGTTTAATGCATAACTTAGCTTCTCGCCTGGAATCGTTGTCTCTGAATCAAAAACCGCTACATTTCCCAATGCATGAACGCCTGAATCTGTTCGACTGGCTCCAATGACTTGTATATCCTCTTTCAACAGTTCTCTGAGCTTCTGATTGAGTACACCTTCCACTGTCACTCCATTTGGCTGACTCTGCCAGCCACAATAATGTGTTCCATCATATGCAACGACTAATTTAAAACGCTTCATCCTCTATCTCCTGTTATCTATCGTATCACACGCATGCCAATCATAACTGCCAGATATATTCCTACAATGGCATATGCGATATAATCCCTTTGTTCATAAATCAGCGGCTTCATCTTCGTTCTTCCTTCCCCGCCATGATAACAACGGGATTCCATCGCCATGGCCAGATCATTGGCTCGACGAACTGCAGATACGAACAGCGGCACCAGAATCGGCACTACGCTTTTCACCTTCTGTATCAGGTTTCCCTGATCAAATTCGGCTCCTCTTGCCATCTGCGCTTTCATAATCTTATCCAGCTCCTCTGTTAAGATAGGAATAAATCGCAAAGCAATAGCCATCATCATGGATATCTCATGTACTGGTATCTTTAGCTTCTTAAGAGGCTTTAACAGCTTCTCCATGCCATCTGTCAACTGATTCGGAGTTGTAGTCAATGTCATCAAAGAAGAACCAAGAATCAAGAATACCAGACGAATTGCCATAAAAACAGCCGTCTGAAGACCTTCGCGTGAAATATCACAAAATCCAAAATCAACGATGACTTCCCCTGGAATAAAGAACATATTCAATACAACGGAAAAAATCAAAATCGTAAATACTGCTTTTAATCCTCTTACCATATAAGAGAAAGGAACCGTTGAAATTTTAACCATAACCGCCAGAAATACCCCTGCCAAAAGGTAAGCTGCTATGGATTTCCCAATAAATAACGAAATAATATACAGGACTGTTCCAGCCACCTTCGTTCTTGGATCTAAGCGATGGAGGAAGGAATTTCCTTTATAATATTGTCCAAGTGTAATTTCTCTTATCATAATGTCTGTTTCCTCTTCAGCACTTTTAGAATCTGATCTTCTGCTTCTTTCAGCGTAATTGCGGTTACTTCTTCCTCAAAGAATCCCCGCTCTCTTAAGTCCTCCATCAAATACATATAAAATGGAACTGCCAGCCCAATTTCCTCTAATTTTTCTTTATGCTTAAAAACTTCCTTTGGCACATCATCATAGAGCAAACAACCCTGGTCCATAACCAGAATTCGATCCACGTAGTTAGCAATCTCTTCCATAGAATGAGACACCAAAATAATTGTGATACCCTGATTTTCATGAAGCCGTTTTAATAATTCCAGGATTTTATCCCTTCCGATGGGATCCAGGCCAGCAGTGGGCTCATCCAGGATAAAATATTGTGGATGCATGGCAAGAATTCCAGCAATGGCGACACGACGTTTCTGTCCCCCAGACAATTCAAATGGAGATTTCTCATAGTATTTCTCGTCCATTCCCACCATCTGGAGTGCCTCCCTGGCTCTCTCCTTCACTTCCTCCTGAGAAAGTCCCAGATTCTTTGGGCCGAAACAAACATCCTCAAAAACCGTTACTTCAAAAAGCTGATGCTCTGGATATTGGAAGGACAATCCCACCTTTCCTCTTAATTCTTTTAAGGAATATCCTTCTTGATAGATATCGCTTCCATCAAATAATACTTTCCCTTCATCTGGCTTTAACAAACCATTCAAATGTTGAATCAGAGTTGATTTTCCTGATCCTGTATGACCAGCGATTCCAATAAACTCTCCCGGTTTAATTTCTAAACTTACATTAGAAAGGGCCTTTCTCCGACTGGAATCCCGATATTGATAACTAATATTTTCTAATTTAATTGACATAATGCTTCCACCAATTCCTCTTTTGTCATAATTGTCTCTGGCAGAGGAATTCCTTCTTTCCGCAGCTCATACGCCATGCTTGCTGCATGAGGAACCTCAAGTCCATAGGATTTTACCGTTTCTACCTGAGAGAATATCTCCACCGGCGTCCCGCTCATGACAACTTTGCCATGATCCATAACAAACACTTTATCTGCGTCGATTACTTCATCCATCTTATGCGTAATCAGAATAATGGTAATTCCTTTTTCCCGATTCAATTCATGGATGGTCTTAATAACATCTTCTCTTCCTTTTGGATCCAGCATGGCTGTAGGTTCATCCAGGATAATGCATTCTGGTTCCATGGCCAGAATGCCTGCAATGGCAATTCTCTGCTTCTGACCACCAGAAAGATGATTGGGAGAAGACATACGGTAAGCCATCATCCCTACCGCTTCCAGACTTTCTGCCACTCTGCGCCAAATATCTTCTGTAGGTACTCCAATATTCTCCGGTCCAAAGGCCACATCCTCTTCTACGATATTGCCAATAATCTGATTATCCGGATTCTGCAATACAATTCCTGCATTCTGTCGAATGTCCCAGATGCTGGACTCATCATCCGTACGCATTCCCTTCACGCAGACAGTCCCTTGAGCTGGCTGAAGTAAACCATTGATATGCTTGGCAAGAGAAGATTTTCCAGAACCATTATGCCCCAGAACCGCAATAAACTGCCCTGCTTCTACTTCCATATTTATACCTGCAATGGCTTCTATAGTTTCTATTACATTGCCATCGTCATCCTTCCGAAAATAACGATGGACCAAATCTTTTATTTGAACGATACTCATTTCTTTTACCTCATATCTGAAACTTCAGTTTCCTAGTAATCAAGTATAGCATAATCTTGCCAGCTTTGCCAAGTCGCTTATGAAATGTCGCCTTCTCGGAAACGCTTTTGTTACATAAGAAATTTGTAATAAAAGAAAAAGCCATGGAAAAACATAAATGCTTTTCCATGACTCTTGATTTTCTTAATTCTATAACAGCTTATACTAATTCAAGAAGAACTTCCATAGCTGCGTCACCTTTACGCTGACCAATCTTAACGATTCTTGTGTAACCACCGTTACGTCCAGCATATTTTGGTGCGTATTCATCGAATAATTTCTGTGTTAAGTCTACTTTCTTTGTATTTGCTTTTCTACCAGCTGCAGCTTCAGGAACTTCAGTTACAGGGTATAAAACTTTTAACATCTGTCTTCTTGCATGTAAACGAGAAGGCTGATCTTTCTTGATTTCTTTCTGAACAGTTTCGTATACAGTAACTTTCTTACCATCTACAACTTCTTTCACTCTCTTACCAGCTGCATCTTTCTTAGCAACTTTAGCGTCAACTGTAACTGTTTCAAAGTTATCTTTTTCTTTTACTGCTAATGCGATTAAGCCTTCAGCAATTTTACGAACTTCTTTTGCTCTTGCTTCTGTTGTAATAATCTTACCATTGTAGATTAAGCTTGTTACCTGTCCACGTAATAATGCTTTTCTCTGAGAAGATGTTCTTCCTAATTTTCTGTATTTTGCCATTGTATTGACCTCCTATGATTTTTCGCTTTGCTTACTTAGACCTTCGGCTTAAGCGGGTCTATATTGTATCTATTATTCTTCGCTAGAATTTAAGGATAAACCTAATTCTTTCAATTTTGCTAAAACTTCTTCTAATGATTTGCGTCCTAAGTTACGAACCTTCATCATATCTTCAGGAGTTTTGTTTGTTAATTCTTCCACTGTATTGATTCCAGCTCTCTTTAAGCAGTTATAAGAACGAACAGATAATTCTAATTCATCGATGTTCATTTCCAATACTTTTTCTTTTTCATCATCTTCTTTTTCTACCATAACCTCTGCAGATTTTGCATTTTCAGAAAGGTCTACAAAAAGGTTCAGATGTTCGCAAAGTACTTTTGCTGCTAAACTAACTGCTTCATCTGGAGATAATGTACCATTTGAGAAAACATCTAAAGTTAATTTATCGTAATCTGTAATCTGGCCTACACGTGTATTCTCAACCATTAAGTTGACACGCTCTACTGGTGTATAGATAGCATCTACTGCAATCTCATCGATAGAAGCATCTTCGCGTTTTCCTTTGTCAGCACCTACATATCCACGACCATTTGTAATGGTAAGTTCCATGTCTAATCTGCTGTCCAGTCCGCCGCTTAAAGTAGCAATTACCAGATCCGGATTTAAGATTTCGATATCACTGTCTACGTTAATGTCCCCTGCTGTTACGACACCTTCACCAGAGAATTCAATATATGCTGTTTTTGGTTCATTAGAAGTGCTATTATTCTTAATAGCTAATTCTTTGATGTTCATGATGATCTCAGTCACATCTTCTTTTACGCCTGGAATGGAACTAAATTCATGTAAAACGCCTTTGATCTTTACAGCACTTACTGCTGCACCTGGTAAAGATGACAGCATAATTCTTCTTAAAGAATTACCCAATGTTGTACCGTATCCTCTTTCTAATGGTTCTACAACAAAACGTCCATAACGATTATCTTCGGAAATTTCAACAATCTCAATTCTTGGTTTTTCAAATTCAAACATTCCCGGCCCTCCTTGTGGGTTTCAGTGTTATTGAGGGTGTTACATTACCAGAAAAACTGCCCAGGGCAGTTTTGGTATAGTCACAAAACCGAACAGCCGACAGAAGAAACTTCTGCCAACTGTTACGATTAATTTTTTATTATTTAGAATATAATTCGACGATGAGTGTTTCGTTAACTGGTACGTCGATTTCTTCTCTTGTTGGTACTTCTTTCACGATACCTTTTAAGTTTTCGTGATCAGCTTCTAACCAAGCTGGAACTAATCTTCCATCTGTTACTTCCAAGATATCTTTATATCTCTGAGAACCTTTGTGTTTTTCTTTGATTTCGATCACATCGCCAACTTTTACCTGGTAAGATGGGATATTAACTGTCTTACCATTTACTAATACATGTTTGTGGTCAACGATCTGTCTACATTCTTTTCTTGTTCTACCATATCCTAAACGGAACATAACGTTGTCTAATCTTAATTCTAATAATGTCATTAAGTTAGGACCTGTTAAGCCGCGCATTTTATCAGCTTTTGCATAGTAGTTTCTGAAAGGTTTTTCTAATACACCATAGATGAATTTTGCTTTCTGTTTTTCGCGAAGCTGTAAACCATATTCGCTTAATTTTCTATTGGATCTATGTGCATTTCTATTAGATTTTTTATCAATTCCTAAATAAACTGGATCTAAAGCTAAAGATCTACATCTCTTTAAGACGGGAGTTCTATCTACTGCCATTCTTTACAAACCTCCTGATTATACTCTTCTACGTTTTGGTGGACGACATCCGTTGTGAGGAACTGGAGTCACATCCTTGATGCTGACTACTTCCAAACCACAAGCCTGAAGAGCTCTGATAGCAGCTTCTCTTCCTGATCCTGGTCCCTTAACCATAACGTCTACTGTTTTTAAACCATGTACTAATGCTGCTTTTGTTGCAGTTTCAGCAGCCATCTGAGCTGCATATGGTGTAGATTTTCTAGAACCTCTAAATCCTAATCCACCTGCACTTGCCCAAGAAAGAGCATTTCCTTCAGCATCAGTTAATGTAACGATTGTATTGTTAAAAGATGACTGAATGTGAGCCTGTCCATGCTGAACATTTTTCTTCACACGTTTTTTTGTCACTTTTTTAGTAACTTTCTTTGCCATTAACTCTAACCTCCTATAAGGTATACTTCATTTATCTATAAACTATTTCTTCTTGTTTGCTACTGTACGTTTTGGACCCTTACGAGTTCTAGCGTTTGTCTTAGTTTTCTGTCCACGAACTGGAAGACCACTTCTATGACGTTTTCCTCTATAACATCCAATTTCTTTTAATCGCTTAATGTTCATAGCGATTTCTCTACGTAAATCACCTTCTACTACCTGTGTTTCGTTGATGACAGCACTGATTCTTTTTACTTCGTCATCTGTTAAATCACGAACACGTGTATCAAGGCTAACATTTGCTTCTGATAAAATACGTCTAGAACTTGTAAGACCAATACCATAAATATAAGTAAGTCCGATTTCTACACGTTTATCTCTTGGTAAATCGACACCTGAAATACGAGCCATGTTTTTTCCTCCAAAATTAAATTAAAAATTCAATAATAATAATGATTCATTTAGATTAAAGCAACAATCTACGTATCCGCGTACGGTGAAATGTCATACGTATCTCATTCTTTAACAGTGTTTTGTTTCATTCATTTTTATATAATATCAGCACGAACAACACCTCCCGGTGGTTCACACTGCAGCCGCCTATGTTAAAAATAATTAAACATGAATAAATTACACAACAAAAGCAAGGATATTGCTTTTATCTACAATATAAAAATATTGTTCATTATCCTTGTCTTTGTTTGTGTTTTGGGTTTTCGCAAATAATTCTAATTGAGCCTTTTCTCTTAATTACTTTGCATTTTTCGCAGATTGGTTTTACTGATGCTCTTACCTTCACTTCACTCTCTCCTTTCCCAAAAACGTTCGGATTCAAGTATATCATATAAAATCCTGGATATCAAGATTTTTTTCAAATTTTTTTATTTATCTCTCCAGATAATTCTTCCCTTTGTCAGATCGTATGGAGATAATGCCAGTGTTACCTTATCACCAGGTAAAATCTTAATGTAGTTCATTCTTAATTTCCCACTAATGTGAGCCAATACGATATGTCCGCCTTCAATTTCTACTTTGAACATTGCGTTTGGAAGTTTTTCTAATACTACGCCTTCGATTTCAATTGCTTCTGATTTTGCCATATATAATCCTCCTTAGATGCAGAAGCCTGCATGGCACCTACTTTTTGTGCAGATGCCGATCCAGCGCTTCATTTATATCATCGTCTGTAATCTTACAATTATTATTTAGTTTCTGTTTTACCTCATCGTCCATGCAGCATTGAATCTGAACATGTCTTTTCTTCTTCTTTTTTGGCTCGTCGATCTTTTTTGTAATACCATTTACCAAATATACATATTCATCATCGGCGTTCCATATGATATAAGTCTTGCCTTTATCATGTCCTGCCTTTGATACTGCATAATAACCAATTTTATAATCCATCTTTCCTGCCTTCTCTATTTTGTCAGAGATAAGATTTCATATCCGTCTTCTGTAATCAATACTGTATTTTCATAATGTGCAGACAAGCTTCCGTCTGCAGTAACGACTGTCCAGTCATCGTCCAGCCAGCATACATCATAATGACCTGCATTTACCATCGGCTCGATTGCAAGGGTCATTCCTGCCTTTAATTTCATTCCTTTTCTTCTTCCCGCAAAATTTGGAATTTCCGGAGCCTCATGAAGATTGCTTCCGATTCCATGTCCTACAAGATCTCGAACAACCGAAAATCCATTGGCCTCTACATACTTTTGAATCGCTCTTGAGATATCAAATAAATGATTGCCCTCTTTTGCATATTTTAAACCTTCAAAAAAGCTTTCTTTGGTTACTTCTATCAGTTTACTGGCCTCTTTGGATATTTCTCCAACTGCATGGGTCCGGGCTGCATCCGAATGATACCCTTTATAGATCACCCCTGCATCCAGGCTGACAATATCACCTTCGTCGATGATATGATCCTTTGTTGGAATACCATGTACTACTTCATCATTTACCGATACGCAAATGGATGCCGGATAGCCCTGATAGTTTAAAAAAGAAGGAATGCAGCCGTAGCTCCTTATAATCTCCTCACCCAGTCGGTCAATATCCAATGTGGACATCCCAGGCTTTATGGCCTTGCCAAGCTCCTCATGGGTAATAGCAAGAATTCTTCCAGCCTCTCTCATTAATTCAATTTCTCTTTCGGATTTGATCGTTACTGCCATATTCTATGCACCTAAAATCTTTACAACATTTTCAAATACTACATTAATATCAAGTGTACCATCCATTTCTACCAGGCATCCTGCCTTTTTATAGTGGTCGATCAATGGCTGGGTCTGTTCATGATAAACATCTAAACGTTTCTGAACAGTTTCTGGTTTATCATCGTCACGTAAGATCAGTTTTTCGCCACATACATCACATACGCCCTCTGTCTTCGTAGGGTTATAAACAAGATGATAGGTAGCTCCGCATCCTACACATGCTCTTCTCCCTGACATACGTTTAATAATATGATCATCTGGAACTTCAATGTCCAATGCATAATCAATTTTATCCTCGCCCAGTGCCGCATCTAACGCTTCTGCCTGTGGGATGGTACGTGGAAAACCATCCAGGATATAGCCTTCCTTACAGTCTTCCTTCTGAACACGGTCCACAACCAGATCAACGACCAATTCATCTGGAACTAACAGTCCCTGGTCCATATAGCTTTTTGCTTTTTTACCAAGTTCTGTTCCGTTTTTAATATTTGCTCTAAAAATATCACCCGTAGAAATATGAGGGATTCCATATTTCTCGGAAATCATCTTTGCCTGTGTTCCCTTTCCTGCGCCAGGGGCACCCAACATAATTATTTTCATTTAAAAGTTCCTCCTACTTCCCTATATGCACAAATAAGCTGTAGGACTCCTACAGCTTAGTGTTTATGCATTAATCATTTAAAAATCCTGTATATTTACGTACGAGGATTTGAGATTCAATTTGCTTTTTCGTTTCAAGGATAACACCAACAACGATAATCAATGATGTTCCTCCAAATGAAACGTTGGCACTGAATACTCCATTAAAGAAAAATGGAATAACTGCCACAATTACTAAACCAGCTGCACCAATGAAAATAATATAGCTAAGCAGACGGTTTAAATATTCCTGTGTTGGTTTTCCTGGACGGATACCTGGAATAAATCCCCCTTGCTTCTTCATGTTATTTGACACTTCAATTGGATTGAATGTAATGGATGTATAAAAATAAGCAAATAATATTACTAACAGAATATACACAACAAGACCTGCTGATCTTGCTGGATGATCCATATCAAACCATGAAGATGAGCTTAAACTAACTAGTATCTTTCCGATCACTCCATTATTCTGATAATGAAACAGATTTTGAATGATCAATGGAAATTGTAAGATTGATGATGCAAAAATAATTGGGATAACACCGGCTGTGTTAACTTTTAACGGAATATGGGTGGATTGACCTCCAACCATCTTTCTTCCCTGAATTTTTTTTGAATACTGAATTGGTATATGACGTTCTCCATCACTTAAAATAATGACAAAGACTGTCGTAAATATAACAACTCCTGCGATAATTACTCCCGCAATCAATGCTGGTCCGATTTGTTTGCCTTTCATGAACTGTTCATAAAGGACATAAAAATCGTTTGGCATTCTTGAGACAATATTGACTAACAGGATAATGGAAATCCCATTACCAATACCGCTTTCTGTGATTCTTTCCCCTAGCCACATTACTAATACTGCCCCTGATGTCAAGGCAACGATCATAGTAATGATAGATAACGCATTATAATCAGCTCCTAAAGTACCCTGCTTTGCAAATGCAATGGCCATACTTCCACTTTCGATCAAGCCCAGAACTACGGTTAAATATCTGGTAATCTTATTCATTCTCTTACGGCCATCTTCACCATCTCGATGCATTTCCTCCAATGCAGGAATCGCAATGGTCAGAAGCTGCATAATAATAGATGCCGTAATATATGGTGTAACATTCAAAGCAAAGATTGACATAGATAAGAAAGAACCACCTGTAAATGAATTCATTAAGTTAAATGAATCTCCTAATGTACTCTGCAGATACGCGCTCACCTGAGCGCTGTCAATACACGGAATCGGTAATTGACAGCCCAGACGAACCACTGCCACTGCGAACACAGTAAACAGAAATTTCTTCCTAAATTCTTTAGTCTTCAGAGCCTTCACTAGCGTATTAGACATACTAGATCACCTCAGCTTTTCCACCTAAGGCTTCAATTTTTTCTTTTGCAGATGCACTGAATGCATTTGCCTGAACTGTAAGCTTTTTCGTTAATTCTCCATTTCCAAGAATTTTAACTCCATCTTTTGGATTAGAAACAACACCTGTTTCAACTAATGTTTCAACGGAAACAACGGCTCCGTCTTCAAATCTTTCTAATGCTGATACGTTAATTCCAACGATTGTTTTAGAATTTCTGCATGTGAAACCACGTTTTGGAATACGTCTATATAAAGGCATCTGTCCACCTTCAAAGCCTGGTCTTGTGCCACCGCCTGAACGTGCTTTCTGTCCTTTGTGTCCTTTACCAGCTGTTTTACCATTTCCAGAACCATGTCCACGGCCTCTTCTAAAAGTATCGCTGTGTTTTGATCCTTCTGCTGGACGTAAATTTGATAAATCCATCGTAGCACCTCCTTATGAATTAAATTTCTTCAACTTTTACTAAGTGATTCACCTGTTTGATCATACCTCTAACGCAAGCATTATCTGGCATTTCTACAGTCTTGTTCACTTTCTTCAATCCTAAAGCTTCTAATGTCTTTTTGTGCTTAGGAATTGCTCCGATTGGAGATTTTACTAAAGTAATGTTTAATTTTTCTGCCATGATTCACTACCTCCTAACCTAATAGCTCTTCTACAGTTTTACCGCGAAGTTTAGCTACTTCTTCTGGAGTTTTTAATTTAGTTAATCCTTCGATTGTAGCAAGTACTACGTTCTGTTTATTGTTTGAACCTAAACATTTGGAACGGATGTTTTTGTAACCTGCAAGATCAAGTACCGCACGAGAAGGACCACCAGCGATAATACCAGTACCTTCTGGAGATGTCTTTAATAATACAGATGCACTACCGAATTTACCAATAAAGTCATGTGGAATACTTCCGTTTTCATCCATAGGAACCTTTACTAAATGTTTAATTGCATCTTCTTTTCCTTTGCGAATCGCTTCAGGAATTTCAGCCGCTTTACCTAAACCAGCACCAACGTGTCCGTTTTTATCACCAACAACTACTAAAGCTGCGAATCTCATGTTACGTCCACCTTTTACTACTTTGGTAACACGTTTGATTGATACAACTGTTTCTTCCAGCTCTAAATTGCTGGCATCAATGATTGTACGCTTCATACTGTTTTCCTCCTATTAAAATTCTAATCCAGCTTCTCTAGCTGCATCTGCTAATGCCTGAATTTTTCCCTGATATACAAAACCGCCTCTATCGAAAACAACTGTTGTAATACCGGCTGCAATTGCTTTTTCTGCAATTACTTTTCCTAAATAAGCTGCTGCTGCAACATCATTAGTTTTTTCTAATTCAGCTTTTACATCTTTCTGTAATGTAGACGCTGAAACTAAAGTATTACCAACTGTGTCATCAATAATCTGAGCGTACATATGATTGTTACTTCTAAATACAGCTAAACGTGGTCTTTCAGCTGTTCCGCTAAAACGGTTACGAATTCTTAAGTGCTTTTTTGCACGAATTTTACTTCTTGATTCTTTCTTAACCATTGTATTTCACTCCTTTAATTATTATTTACCAGTCTTACCAACTTTACGTCTGATTACTTCATAATCGTACTTAATACCTTTTCCTTTGTATGGTTCAGGTCTTCTTAAGTCTCTGATTTCAGCAGCGTATTGGCCAACTTTTTCTTTATCGATACCTTTGATGATGATTTTGTTCTGTCCTTCCATAACAGATTCAATTCCTTCAGGATCTGTCATAACTACAGGATGTGAAAAACCAAGGTTGAAAGTGATCTCTTTTCCTTTTTTAGAAGCTCTGTAACCAACACCGTTGATTTCAAGAACTTTCTGGTATCCTTCAGTAACACCAGTTACCATATTTGCGATTAATGTTCTTGTTAAACCATGTAATGATTTCATTTTCTTTAAATCATTAGGTCTTGTAACAACAACCTGATTATCTTCAACTTTAATTTCCATTTCAACAGGTAAACATTTTTCTAATGTACCTTTAGGACCTTTTACAGTCACTTTGTTTCCTTCTGCAACCGCTACTTCTACTCCTGCAGGGATAGCGATTGGTAAACGACCTATACGAGACATAGGTATACCTCCTTAAATTGTCGGAAAGAGACTTGTGCTCTTTCTGTTTTCAGAATCTTTTTTAATATATCATTTATATATTTATATAAAAACCTTTTTTTGTGAAATCCAGATAAAATTTATCTGAATTTCAACAAGGCTTTCATTCTACCAAACGAATGCTAATACTTCTCCGCCAACGTTTAATGCACGTGCTTCTTTGTCTGTTAACACACCTTTGTTTGTAGAGATGATTGCAATACCAAGTCCACCTAATACTTTAGGAAGATCTTCGCAGTTTGCATATACACGAAGTCCAGGTTTAGAGATTCTCTTAAGACCTGTAATAATCTTTTCGTTTTTATCTGCACCGTATTTTAATGTGATTACGATTGTATTAAAACCATTTTCTTCAACGATTTCAAAGCCTTTGATGAAACCTTCTTTTTTAAGGATTTCAGCGATAGCTAATTTCATTTTTGAAGATGGAACTGAAACTGTATCATGTTTAGCAGTATTTGCATTACGGATTCTTGTAAGCATATCTGCAATTGGATCGCTCATTGTCATTGTAAATTGCCTCCTTCCTGAATTTACCAGCTTGCTTTTTTCACGCCTGGGATTTGTCCTTTGTATGCTAATTCACGGAAGCAAATTCTGCAGATTCCGTATTTTCTTAAGTAAGCATGTGGACGACCACAAATTCTACAACGGCTGTATTCTCTAGTGGAGAATTTTTGTTTCTTCTGCTGTTTAATTTTCATTGCTTTTCTTGCCATGATAGATCCTCCTAACTATTTTTTATATGGCATACCGAATAAAGTTAATAATTCGCGAGCTTCTTCATCAGTATTTGCTGTTGTAACAAAAATGATGTCCATTCCTCTTACTTTATCTACTTTATCGTATTCAATTTCTGGGAAAATTAACTGTTCTTTAATACCTAATGCATAGTTTCCTCTTCCATCGAATGCATTAGGGTTAACACCTCTAAAGTCACGTACACGTGGAAGTGCTAAGTTGATTAAACGATCAGCGAATTCATACATTCTTTCGCCTCTTAATGTTACTTTACATCCGATTGGCATACCTTCACGTAATTTGAAGTTCGCAACAGATTTTTTAGCCTTTGTGATCACTGCCTTCTGACCTGAGATTGTTTCAAGATCTTTGATAGCAGCATCTAATACTTTTGCATTATCTTTTGCTTCGCCAACGCCCATGTTGATAACGATCTTATCTAATTTTGGTACCTGCATGATGTTGCTGTAACCAAACTTTTTGTTCATAGCATCTACGATTTCGTTCGTATATTTTTCTTTTAATCTACTCACCTTGAATGGCCTCCTCTCTAATATTAATCAATAACTTCGCCTGTTGATTTAGCGATACGTACTTTCTTTCCATCTTCGACTTTGTATCCAAGTCTTGTTGCTTTTCCATTGTGTACGTACATAATATTAGAAATATCAATAGGAGCTTCCTGGCTTACGATGCCACCCTGCTGATTTGCCATTGATGGTCTCATATGTTTGGAAACCATGTTAATGCCTTCAACGATAGCTGTATTGTTTTTTCTATTAATAGCAATTACTTTGCCTTCTTTATCTTTATCTTTACCAGCGATAACCTTTACTAAATCGCCTTTTTTAATTTTGATTGCTGACACAATTACACCTCCTTATAATACTTCTGGTGCTAATGAAACAATTTTCATGAATTTCTTGTCTCTCAGCTCTCTAGCTACTGGTCCAAAGATACGTGTTCCTCTTGGGTTCATGTCATCTTTAATAATAACTGCAGCATTTTCATCAAATCTAATATATGAACCGTCTTTACGACGAGCACCTTTTACTGTACGAACAACAACGGCTTTTACAACATCACCTTTTTTAACAACACCGCCTGGTGTTGCATCTTTAACAGTAGCAACGATGATATCGCCGATGTTAGCATATCTTCTTGTAGATCCGCCTAAAACTCTAATGCAAAGTAATTCTTTTGCACCAGTGTTATCAGCAACTTTAAGTCTTGACTCCTGTTGAATCATGCCTAATCTCCTTCCTCTGATAAGTTATGAAATTATTTTGCTTTTTCGATAATTTCTACAAGTCTCCATCTCTTATCTTTAGATAAAGGTCTTGTTTCCATAACTTTTACTCTATCTCCAATGTTACATTCGTTATTTTCGTCATGAGCTTTTAATTTGTAAGTTCTCTTAACGATCTTATTATATAATGGATGTTTTACATTATCTTCGATTGCAACAACTACTGTTTTGTCCATTTTGTCACTAACAACTTTCCCGATACGGGTCTTTCTCAGATTTCTTTCCACAACAAATTCCTCCTTCCATTAAGCATTTGCTTTTTCAGTGATTGCTCCCTGAATTCTAGCAATATTTCTTCTAACTTCTTTGATTCTGCTTGTATTGTCAAGCTGATTTGTTGCGTTTTGGAATCTTAAGTTGAATAATTCCTTTTTAGCAGCTACTAGCTCATTGTTTAATTCTGCAACTGATTTTGCTTTTAAATCTTTAACATATTCTTTAGTTTTCACTGTTGTCACCGCCTTCTAAATCTTCACGAGAAACGATTTTACATTTTACTGGCAATTTATGAACAGCAAGACGTAAAGCTTCTCTAGCTACTTCTTCGGATACTCCAGAAATTTCGAATAATACACGGCCTGGTTTTACTACTGCTACCCAGTATTCTAAGTTACCTTTACCTTTACCCATTCGAGTTTCAGCTGGCTGTGCAGTTACTGGTTTGTCTGGGAAAATCTTGATCCAAACTTTACCACCACGTTTGATATAACGAGTCATAGCAACACGGGCTGCTTCGATCTGATTAGATCTGATCCATGCTGGTTCTACTGCTACGATACCGTATTCACCATTTGTGATTCTATTACCACGCATAGCTTTTCCTCTCATAGAACCGCGGAACTGTTTACGACGTTTTACTCTTTTTGGCATTAACATTACTGATTTCCCCCTTCCTTAGCTTCTTTCACTGGAAGTACTTCACCATGATAAATCCATGTCTTAACACCAACTTTACCATAAGTTGTGTCAGCTTCTGCAAATCCATAATCAATGTCAGCACGAAGTGTCTGTAATGGAATATTTCCTTCGCTGTAGAATTCTGTACGAGCCATATCTGCTCCACCTAAACGTCCAGATACAGAAGTTTTGATTCCTTTTGCTCCGGCTCTCATTGTTCTCTGCATGCAAGATTTCATTGCACGTCTGAAAGAGATACGGTTTTCTAACTGTGCTGCAATGTTTTCAGCAACTAACTGAGCATCTTTGTCTGGTCTTTTTACTTCTTTAACATCGATTAAAACTCTCTTGCCAGTCATTTTTACTAACTGTCTTTTTACTTCTTCGATTGCAGAACCACCTTTACCGATTACGATACCTGGTTTTGCTGTATATACGATTACTTTTACTCTATTAGAAGCTCTTTCGATCTCGATCTTAGCGATACCTGCGCTATATAATTTCTTTTTCAGGAAAGTTCTGATTTCGTTATCTTCAACTAAGTTATCAGCAAAATCAGCTTCCGCATACCATCTGGAGTCCCAATCTTTGATAACTCCGACTCTTAAGCCATGAGGATTAACTTTCTGTCCCATTGTTGCCTCCTTATCTTTCATCAAGCACGATTGTAATGTGACTCATACGTTTTTCGATTCTATAAGCTCTACCCTGTGCTCTAGGTTTAATTCTCTTCATTGTAGGTCCTTTATTTGCATAACATTCTGCAACGTAAAGGTTTTCTGGATTCATACCGTTGTTATTTTCTGCATTTGCGATTGCAGATTTTAATAATTTTTCTATTAAGCTTGAAGCGTATCTTGGATTGTAAGCTAAAATACCAAGTGCTGTCTGAACATCTTTACCTCTGATGGCATCTAATACGAAGCAAGCTTTAGTAACAGACACTCTAGCGTAAGATAATTTTGCTGATGGTCTGGTATCTTTATTTGCATTTCTTTCTCTTTTAATCTGGGATCTATGTCCTTTAGCCATGGATGAAACCTCCTTTCAATTTTCCTTATCGACGTGATTTCTTTTCGTCTTTTCCATGTCCTCTATAAGTTCTTGTAGCAACGAACTCTCCGAGTTTGTGTCCTACCATATCTTCTGTTACATATACAGGTACATGTTTTCTTCCATCATGAACAGCGATTGTGTGTCCAACGAAAGATGGGAAAATTGTTGAACGACGAGACCAAGTTTTGATCACTGTTTTTTCACCTGTACTATTCAATGCATCTATTTTCTTAAGCAGGCTTGCATCTGCAAAAGGCCCTTTTTTAAGTGAACGTGCCATTCGGTTACCTCCTATTATTTAACGTTTTTACCGTCTCTTCTTCTGATAATCATCTTATTAGACTGTTTGTTTTTCTTACGAGTTTTTAAACCAAGTGCTGGTTTACCCCAAGGTGTACATGGACCTGGACGACCAATTCCAGTCTTACCTTCACCACCACCGTGTGGATGGTCATTAGGGTTCATAACAGAACCACGTACAGTTGGGCGGATACCCATGTGACGTTTACGTCCTGCTTTACCGATGTTAACAAGTCCGTGTTCGATGTTACCAACCTGGCCGATTGTTGCTCTACATACAACAGGAACCATTCTCATTTCTCCAGAAGGTAAACGAAGTGTTGCGTATTTTCCTTCTTTTGCCATTAACTGTGCAGAGTTTCCTGCTGAACGAACTAACTGTGCGCCTTTTCCAGGGTGCATTTCAATGTTGTGAATTTCTGTACCAACTGGAATATTTTCAAGAGGTAAGCAGTTACCTACTCTTACTTCAGCTTCAGGACCATTCATTAATTTATCTCCAACTTTTAATTTGTTAGGAGCAATGATATAAGCCTTTTCACCATCTGCATATGTGATCAATGCAATGTTAGCTGTTCTGTTTGGATCGTATTCGATTGCTACAACTGTTGCAGGAATACCATCTTTATTTCTTTTGAAATCGATAATTCTATATTTTCTTCTTGAACCGCCACCGCGATGTCTTACTGTAATTTTACCCTGATTGTTACGACCAGCATTTTTCTTTAAAGATACTGTTAAAGATTTTTCAGGAGTATCCTTTGTGATTTCCTGGAAATCTAAACCAGTCATCTGTCTTCTAGAAGGTGTATATGGGTTGTATGTTTTAATTCCCATTTTGATCTCCTTTCATTTTAAACGAATTTATTGTCACTCTTTCGTGAGTATAAGTTACTTTAATTTTACAGACCTTCGAAAATTTCGATATCTGCACTATCTTCTGTTAAGAATACGATAGCTTTTTTTGTTTTAGCAGTTTTTCCGTAAACCATTCCACGTCTTTTTGTTTTTCCATCGCAGTTCATTGTGTTTACTTTTGCTACTTTTGTTCCTTCGAACATTTTTTCAACTGCTTCTTTGATCATGCTCTTATTTGCTTCTGGATGAACTAAGAAAGTGTATTTCTTTTCTACCATAGCGTTCATGCTTTTTTCTGTTACGACTGGTTTCAGAATAACGTCATAGTATTTTAAACTTGCCATTATGCATACACCTCCTGGATTTTTTCTACTGCAGCTTTAGAAGCAACAACTGTGTCGTATTTTAAGATATCATATACGTTGATTGTGTTTACTAAAGCAGTTTTTACAGTTGGGATATTTCTTGCAGATAATACTAAGTTATCATCTTTTTCTCCCATAACTACTAATGCTTTGTTTGCGTTTACTGCGCTTAACATAGCTACTACATTTTTAGTCTTGATTTCATCAAATTTGAATTCATCAATTACTACGAATTTATTTTCATTTAATTTTGCTGTTAATACGGATTTAAGAGCTGCTCTCTTTTCTTTCTTGTTCATTTTTACAGAGTAGTCTCTTGGTTTTGGAGCAAATACAACTCCACCACCTGTCCACTGTGGAGCACGGATAGATCCCTGTCTTGCGTGACCTGTTCCTTTTTGTCTCCAAGGTTTTCTACCACCGCCACGAACTTCTGAACGAGTTTTAGCACTCTGTGTTCCCTGACGTTTATTTGCAAGCTGGCTTACTACTGCCAGATGCACTAAATGTTCATTTACTGGAGCTGCGAAAACTGCATCGTTAAGTTCTAACTTATCAACTTCCTGACCAGCCATATTTAAAACAGATACTGTTGCCATCTGTAAGTCCTCCTTCCTTCAGCCAATTAAGCCTTTACTGATTCTTTTAACACTACTAAAGATTTTTTAGGTCCAGGTACAGAACCTTTTACTAAGATAATGTTATTTTCAACGTCAACTTTTACTACTTCCAGGTTCTGGATTGTAACCTGTTTTGCACCCATTTGACCTGGCATCTTTTTACCTTTGAATACTTTACTTGGGTCAGATGCAGAACCGTTAGAACCTGCGTGACGATGATACTTAGAACCATGTGTTTTAGGACCTGTTGATAATCCGTGTCTCTTGATACCGCCGGCAAATCCTTTACCTTTAGAAGTTGCTGTTGCATCAATTTTGTCACCTTCTGCAAAGATGTCTGCTTTGATTTCCTGTCCTACTGTGTATTCTTCTACGTTTTCAAATTTGAATTCTTTTACGAATTTCTTTGGACTAACGCCCGCTTTGTCAAAATGACCTTTTAATGGTTTGTTTGTTGCTTTTTCTTTTTTGTCAGCATAACCAACCTGTACTGCACAGTAACCATCGTTTTCTACTGTCTTGATCTGTGTTACCACACATGGACCAGCCTGTAATACAGTTACTGGAGTTAACACGCCGTCTTCATTGAAGATTTGAGTCATTCCGACTTTGGTTGTTAAAATCGCTTTCTTCATTAATATTTCCTCCTATTTAATCTACAGCGGATTTTAAAATTTGGCTTTCGCCTGCTTAAAATCATCCTAGACGCTATGAAAGCTTAGGGGGTTCCCTATCTATCTCATAACCCTTAAGGATTGTTGCCTATTTCTGTTTCATCTTGATATCGATGTAAACACCAGCTGGCATTTCTAATCTAGATAATGCATCAACTGTTTTCTGAGTTGGTGTGATGATATCGATCAATCTCTTATGTGTTCTCTGTTCGAACTGTTCTCTGGAATCTTTGTAGATATGTCTGGATCTAAGAATTGTTACTACTTCTTTCTTAGTAGGCATTGGTACAGGACCACTCACCTTTGCTCCAGTTTTCTTTACAGTTTCGATGATGCTCTTTGCAGATGCATCGATTAATTGATGATCATACGCCTTCAATGTGATTCTCATTACTTGACTTGCCATAAAAAAAGTCGCCTCCTTTTCGTACTTTCGGTACGACAAGCGGTGACTGTACACTCCTCCGTGTGTGTCGTAAGCTTCACACACTGCGTCTCTGCTCTCTTTAGCAGATTGTATTCAGTACAGTGACTTGTCGCCAGTTTTCAATAACTTGACATTCGCTCCACGGAAAACCTGCACAAAACCTTACGTTTTTTCATGCAGCAACCTCGCGCTTCTTCGCTATCATGTCACAACAGTCTCTAGTATAAAGGAAAACCACGCAAAATGCAATAGAAAAATTGTATTTTTTTTCGAACACTAACAAGCCAAGCAGCTTCCCACCTCCAAAGAGACTATGTAAAGGTTTCTGCTCTCTGACAGAAAAGCGGAGCAGACAGATTTGCTGTCTGCTGCACATCATGATAAATGACCGGAAGCTTGCTTACAGAGTCATTTATTGATGGGCAACACGACGCTTTTCGTCAAGTTTTTCGTTACTCACGATACAGGAACCTACAAACCTGCTTGCAATAGGCTATTTGGAGGCAGGGAGATATTCGGCGACTAGCCGAAAGCGAGACGGAGCACCGCGAAGTCGAGGTTCTGCTTGGCGACCCTTTTCTTAACATTTATAGCCAAGCAGCTTCCCACCTCCAAAGAGACTATGTAAAGGTTTCTGCTCTCTGACAGAAAAGCGGAGCAGACAGATTTGCTGTCTGCTGCACATCATGATAAATGACCGGAAGCTTGCTTACAGAGTCATTTATTGATGGGCAACACGACGCTTTTCGTCAAGTTTTTCGTTACTCACGATACAGGAACCTACAAACCTGCTTGCAATAGGCTATTTGGAGGCAGGGAGATATTCGGCGACTAGCCGAAAGCGAGACGGAGCACCGCGAAGTCGAGGTTCTGCTTGGCCGACTTCATATAAGAACTTCATTGGTCGTATAGTAAAAAAATAACCGTCAGCAACCAAAAAATCTCTAATATTTATCAAACTTTCACTTTATTGGTCGTCTAACCCTACTTTACCATCCATACGACCATAATTCCGTTAATTTTTGGTCGTAAAATCCGCTTTTCATCCCAAACACACCAATTCAGCTCCAAACTCTTATCTTTCGAGCATCCAAATGGTTGTTATTGTAAATCATTTCATAATTACGACCAAAAATTCCGCAAACGCCTTTCTACCTATTAAATAGCTACTTGCTCATCTCACATATCTGATAATCTTTCGTATTCTGAAGTTCAAAATCTACTCCATCTGTAGTATATACGTTCTGATTTTCATCAATAAACACCGCTTCCGCATTGTACTCATCTAAAATCTTGAGACTCTTCTCCATTCCCAGTACAAAGCACGCAGTAGATAATCCATCACTATCAATTCCAGAATCACAAACGATCGTAACAGAAATCAATCCGGGATTTGAAGGATATCCGGTAGCACTATCCAGAATATGATGATACCGTTTTCCATCTTTTTCAATATACTTCTCATAATCTCCAGAGGTTGATACAAATTTATCACCTTTTACATTGACCACCCCTACCATTTCACCAGTTTCTCCGCGTGGATCCTGCACCCCAACGCTCCAGTTTTCTCCGCCCGGCTTTTCTCCATATACACATAGACTTCCTCCTACGGAGATAATGGCACCAGTAACTGAATCCTGATTCTTCAGATAAGCCATAGCCTTATCTGCGCCAATCCCTTTTCCTACTGCGCCCAAGTCCACCTGCACCTGATCCGGATCTGTAGTCACATTCCGTCCATCTATGGATATCTTCTTATAATCAATTTCCTGCATGGCTTTCTTAATTTCTGATTCTTCAGGAACTCTGGCATGATCTCCTCCAATGTCCCATAATTGAGCCAGAACTCCAACCCCTGGATTCAAAGCCCCATCGGTATCACTGGCAATCTGAAGCGAACGCTCCAGCCATGCAGCCACATCCTCGTCCACTTCCACCGCTTCTTTGGAATGATTCATCGTATAAATCTCACTATCCTCTTTGCGCCACGAAATCTGCTCTTCCTCTATTTTCTTTAAAAGCTCGATTATGTCACCGCCTGCCTTCTCACAAGCATCCGCCTGCCCATAAAGTACTTCAGACACTGTCGTTCCCATGGCAAAATCCGTATTCGTATATTTAGAAGCCTCCAATTGCTTTCCACAACCAGCCAGAACGAGCAGACACCATACACTGATCATCACACCTGCGATCCATCGCTTCATTTCCGTCACTCCTCTACTTACTCCATCTTCCGCTGGCTCCACACGGAAGCACCAAGCCATTGCTGCTTACCGGCAGTCCCACTTCGTCCGCCTGAACCTTTCCGCCAAA
>OBLI01001044.1_pt1 | contig 28214 bp, 16 predicted proteins | sample 1519701 | NCBI WGS metagenome assembly OBLI01 (sample SAMEA3663005, study PRJEB22513) | pig gut metagenome | biome: pig gut; feature: pig-associated habitat; material: faeces | place: France | collected 2012 | reverse complement strand
ATCGAACCTTTCGGAACGGATAAATCCGTTCCCTACGCACACGACTGGCTGATATTAATTAACTTAACGCCCCTTGAGCTCACAAAAATTGGCTTATTTCTCCAGCAGCTGGCCCAGCATGATGTCGGTCTGGATGAGCATTCTGGGCAGATGGAAGGGGCCTTTGAAGGTGGAGCCCTTGGTGGAAGGCTGGGTGGGCAGGCCGTCCCGGCGCAGGTAGCCGTACCACTCGCCGTACTCCGGGTCGGAGAAGTGGGCCTTGGCATAGTCCAGGGTTTTGAAGTACCAATCTAAGTATTCTTCCTTCCCGGTGTCCCGGTAGAGCATCAGGGAGGCAATCAGGATTTCGTTATGGGGCCACCACAGCTTCATGTCGTGCTCGTATGCCTCGGGGGGATTGCCCAGGCAGTCGATGAAATACAGCAGGCCGCCGTATTCCTTATCCCAGCCGGCATTGATGGCCCAGTTGAATATTTGCTCCGCGTCCTCCACCAGCTTCTTGTTGCCGGTGCGCTTCGCGTGCTCCAGCATGAACCACACACCCTCAATGTCGTGGCCGGGGTTGACGATTCTTCCCTCGGTGTATTCCAGGTTGGCCTCGCCGTTGGGGCCCACGTTTTCCAGCACGCATTTCAGCTCGGGATGGTAGTTGTACTTGAAGATTTCGTCCACGCAGAGCTGGGCACGCTCTTCATACAGCGCCTTCTTTTCCTCGTCTACCCGCATCATCACGGACAGCACGTTCAGGAAAATCATGGGCAGACCAAAGGAGCGGCCGGTGCGGGTCTCGGGAATGGTCTTGGGACCCAGACCCGTGGGGTCGGGCATACCGTGCCAAAGGTTCCAGTAGAGTTCGCAGGCCTTCCGGGCCCGCTCCAGGCAGGCTTTTTCCCCGGTGACGCCGTAATACTCGGCGTTGGCCAGGGCGTAGAATGCCTCGGAGTAGAAGTAGCGGCGCTGGCGCAGAGGCTTGCCGTCCTTGGTGACGGTAAAGTACATCCGGTCCCCGGCCTGACGGTTGATGCAGTATTTCTCCATGAAGTCCAGACAGCTCTTGGAAGCATCCAGCCACTCCTGCTTCACCCCGTACACATGGCACAGGTAGGCGAAGATCCAGCCGCACCGGCCCTGCATCCAAACGCTCTTGTCGGTGGAGTAGACCCGGCCTGTGCGATCCAGACAGGTGTAAACGCCGCCGTACTCCTGGTCCATGCCGTTTTTCAGCCAGAAGCTGACGCAGGCATCCAGCTCCTTTTCCGTCCAGAGCTTTGCCTGCTGCAGTTTGTCTTTGTTCATATTGTTCCTCCTTGGTTGTGTGGTGGGGTTGTTTTTTTACCAATTTCAATAGTAACATTATACCATTGTTTTTTCAAGTAAAATTTCAAAAAAGCTAGTGACAGAAAAAGATTTTCATGCTACAATGCAGTTATATCCAAAATTGACAAAAGAGGTGGGCTTATTATGGAATTTCTCGGCGTAAACATCAACATCAAAAACAGTCCGGAGCTGGACCCGGAGTTCATCCCGCTGCATCTATACAACAAGGCGTTTTTGGCCGACGCCCATAAGCCTGTTTCCATTGCGGTGGAGCGGGCCAAGGGAGAAATGGCCAGCTATCATACTTTCATCCACGGCACCAAGGACATGGAGGCCGCCGACTGCTTCTACATCGACCGCCTGGTCAAATTCATCCTGTGGATGAAAGGCGGCTTCCGCATTTACGTCAGCGGGGATGAAACCATCTACCATTACCTGCGGGATATCTACCGCGACGGCGGCAAGCAGGCATTCGACTGGGACTACATGAGCAATGTGTTTGAGCATCCTTTTGAGGTGCTGCTGGTGGACCAGGTGCCCGAGAGCAAGGATGCGCCCCAGAAGATCGGCGGCCATTTCGGCGGCTGCCGCATTGGTTTTGATGCAGGCGGCTCTGACCGGAAGGTCTCTGCGGTGATCGACGGAGAAACCGTCTATTCCGAGGAAGTGGTCTGGTTCCCCAAGATCAATTCCGACCCGGATTATCACTACAATGGCATCGTCTCCGCGCTGAAATCCGCAGCGGCGCATTTGCCCCGGGTGGATGCGGTGGGTGTCTCCTCCGCCGGTGTGTTCATCAACAACCGCACCATGAACGCTTCCCTGTTTTTGAAGGTTCCCAAGGACCTGTACGACAAAAAGGTAAAGGACATCTACATCCGGGCCATCACCGACACCTTCGGCAATGTGCCCTACAGCGTGGTCAATGACGGCGATGTCTCCGCCCTGGCCGGTGCCATCAGCCTGGGAGAGAACAATATGCTGGGCATCGCCATGGGTACCAGCGAGGCCGTGGGCTTTGTGGATGGAAACGGCTGCATCACCGGCTGGCTGAACGAGCTGGCCTTCTGCCCGGTGGACGCCTCCCCCAAGGCCATGCAGGACGAGTGGTCGGGGGACATCGGCGTGGGCTGCAAGTATTTCTCCCAGGATGCGGTGATCAAGCTGGCTCCCGCCGCCGGAATCGAATTGGAGGAGAGCCTGTCCCCCGCCGAGAAGCTGAAAGCGGTTCAGAAGCTGATGGAGCAGGACGATCCCCGGGCCGCCGCCATCTATCGCAGCATTGGCACCTACCTCGCCCACAGCTTTGCCCTTTATTATGATTTCTATGGCTTCAAGCATGTTCTGCTGCTGGGCCGGGTCATGTCCGGCAAGGGCGGCGACCTGCTGCTGGAAACCTACAACAAGGTGATGGCCGACGAGTATCCGGAGCTGGCCGAGAAGATTCATGTGGCCCTGCCGGACGAGAAGTTCCGTCGGGTTGGTCAGTCCGCCATCGCCGCCTCTCTGCCTGAAATTCGGTAATCCGGAAAGAGGCGTCGTAATGAAAAAACATATTGTCTGCTTTGGCGACTCCAATACCCACGGCTACTGCGCCGATCCCAATGATACCGTCACCCATGGCAGCCGGTTCGACGAGAGCGAACGCTGGACCTGCCTTTTGCAGCAGAAGCTGGGGGAGGACTACCTGGTGTTGGAGGAGGGGCTGTCCGGCCGCACCACGGTGTTCCCCGATGCGCTGCATGAGAGCATGGACGGCCTTGGGGTCCTTTACTCCACCCTGATGAGCCATGAGCCTGTGGATTTGCTGGTGATCATGCTGGGCACCAACGACACCAAGGAGCGCCTGGGGGTCAACGCCGCCTGCATCGCCATCGGCATGGAACGGCTGGTGCGTAAGGCCCAATCCACGATGTGCTGGGCAAAGGATAAGCCCAATGTGCTCATCGTCAGCCCGCCCCACATCCGCAAGGAGCTGTATGACAATCCCTGCGGCGTGCCCATGGGCAGGGGCTGTATCGAAAAATCCCAGGAGCTGGCCTCCTATCTGGAATCCACTGCCAAGCTGGTGGGTGCAGCCTTCCTGGATGCCCAGGGGGTTGCGGAGTTCAACACCGTGGACGGGATGCACCTGACCGCAAGGGGCCACCGGCAGCTGGCCGAAAAGTTAGCGGAAGTGATTCCAGGGTTGGTGTAACATGTTTCGCTCGATTTTCCGGCCCTATGGCCCGGTTTGGAATTTTTGCAATACCATCACGGATGTGCTGCTGCTGAGCCTTCTGTGGTGTGCATGCAGTCTGCCCCTGGTCACCCTGGGGGCTGCCACCACGGCCCTTTATGACGCGGCCGTCCACGGCATCCGGTATCGGGAGCCGGGACCCTATCGCCGTTTTTTCCGCACCTTCCGAGCGGAGTGGAAAACCTCTGTCCCTGTCACGCTGCTCTGGGGTGTGATTCTGCTCTTTGGCTTTTATGTGCTGGCCCTGCTGGAGGAAGCTGCCGTGGAGCAGACCGTGGCCGGGGTGATGGCCGGCGGCTATCGGGTGCTGATGGGAATCCCCCTGTGCGCCGCCTGCTGGTCCTGTATGCTCCTGTCCCGCTTTACCTACAAATTCCGGGAACTGACGGCCAATGCCCTCCGCTTCCTGCCGGTGCACCTGCTGCCGTCTCTGGCCATCGGCGTCTTTACCTGGCTGGTCTGCTGGTACTGCTTCCACTATCCCATCGCCTTGACCTTTGCCCCGGCGGTGACGATGATCGGCTGGTCACTGGTGGCGGAGCCGGTTTTTAAAAAATACGGCGGCGGTCTGGGAGAGGACGCTCCCTCCGCCGATCCCGAAAAGGAGAGATGATCCATGTATTATCGCAATGCCAGAATTTTCTGCGGGGATTTTCAGTTCCACCTGGGCGCCTTTGAGGTAAAGGACGGCCGTTTCGGAAAGGTGCTGCCGGAGCAGGTTCCCGCCGACGCCATCGACCTGGGCGGGGCCACCGTGATTCCCGGCCTGATCGATGTCCACAGCCACGGCAATTCCGGGGCGGATTTCTCTGATGGGGATTATGAGGGCTTGAAGACCATGGCGCACTACTATGCCCGGTGCGGCGTGACCTCCTTTGCTCCCGCCTCCATGACATTGCCCTATGATGTGCTGGAAAAGGCCTTTGCCACTGCGGTGCAGCTGACGGAGGAACATCCCGAGAATGCCGCCGTCCTCCGGGGCATCCAGATGGAGGGACCCTATTTCTCCTACAAAAAACGGGGTGCCCAGAACCCGGACTATCTGAAGAATCCGGATTTTGACGGCTTCCAAAAGCTCTATGACGGCTGCGGCGGACTGATTTCCATTGTGGACGTTGCCCCCGAGCTGCCCGGCGCGGCGGAATTTGCTGAAAAGGCCAGCAAGCTCTGCACGGTTTCCGTGGCCCACACCGATTCGGATTACGATCACGCCAAGGCCGTCTTCGATGCCGGAGCCACCCACCTGACCCATTTGTACAACGCCATGCCCGGCATCAACCACCGTAATCCGGGCGTGATTCCCGCCGCTGTGGAAAATCCTGGGGTTCGGGCGGAAATCATCTGCGACGGCTACCACATCCACCCCGCCGCCGTTCGTCTGGCCTTCTCTATGTTTGGTGGAGAGCGGATGATCCTGGTTTCCGATTCCGGCCGGTGCGCCGGACTGCCGGAGGGCAGTCAATTCACCCTGGGCGGCCAGACGGCCTGGCTCCGGGATGGTGTCGGCCGGCTGGAGGACGGCACCATTGCCTGCTCCGCCGCGAACCTCTGGGGTTGCCTTACCAATGTGCTCCGCTGGGGCATCAAAGAGGAGGACGCCGTCCGGGCTGCCACCTGGAACCCCGCCTGCGCCATCTCCGCAGAAAAGGAAGTGGGCTCCATTGCAGAGGGAAAAGTGGCCGATTTTATCGTGTGTAATCGGGATTACACCGAAAAACAGGTGTTCCTGGCGGGAAGAGCGCTTCGCTAATTTGTCATTAGGCGATTGGCTTTACGCAGCAATATTGTCCTTTCGTTAACGAACAATTCGTAGGGAATGCATTTATGCATTCCGCCCCGGTAACGTCTTTATCAGGGTATGTTGAATGGAAAAATGTTGATTCTTTTCGTAGGGAACGGATTTATCCGTTCCGCAATGTTGGATAACCTCCACGGTGCGTTGAATGGAATGTTTTCACAAAAAGCGCAGCATTTTCCCATTCCACCGGCTGCCTTATAAGACGTTACCGGGCGGAACGGATGAATCCGTTCCCTACGCAAAACACAACATTTTTTCGATTCAATAACCCCCTGGTGATTTGCGACCAGGGCGGAACGCATAAATGCGTTCCCTACGAAAATTCGGTAAACGCTTCTTATGCTGCTTTAAGCCGATAATCTGAAATGGTATTAACCATTTTATCGAGAAATCGTATGATTCGCCATCTCTTTCATACCAAAAATACCAGGCCCCGATGTGTTTCAGGGTCTGGTATTTCTTTTTATGCTGGGTTAACCAATACTGGCGATCTCAAATATTTTTGCGGCCACGGCCAGGGCGATGGTCTCGTATTCGGACCATTTCTGCCGCTGGTGATGCTTTGCAAACAGCACATAGCCGTCGGGCTTGCCGTTTTTCATCATCCGGTAGAAAATGGCGGCCTCGATTTTCCGGGCGGCCAGCTTTTCATACAGCTGGGGGAAGTCGTCCTGAATCAGATATCTGCCATCCATCAGGTACAGGCCGTTTTCGTCCACCTGGTCCAGGAACGGGTCGTCCACATCCAGAAATTCCATGTCCTCCGCCCGCAGCCCCTCTCCGTCCTCGGCCCAGCGGAAGCCGATGGTGCCGCGGCTGTAAATGCAAAGGACCTCGCTCAGGCGGAAGGATCTTCCGATCTGCTCAAACACGTAGTCGTTGCAGCTGGCCTGCTTAATCAGGTATTCCGACAGCATATACTGCAAAATCCCGATGTTGTTATACTGCTTGATGGGCTTCTTCGGTCCGGGGGCCGCATGCTGGTTGCTGTTTACATAATCCTGGTGCAGCTCCGGCGTATAGATCAGGTAGCGGTTGCGCCCCTTGTCCTTGGCCAGATAAAGCATCTTGTCTGCCAGGACCATGGTTTGCTCGTAGGACGAGGCGTGCTCGGGATAGGCCGCCGCGCCGATGGAGCAGGTCAGGGAGATGCCATCCAGCTTCCCCTTGTAGGCAAGCTCCATGTTGGTGCGGATTTCCCGGAGGAAAGGCCGAAGCGCCGCCTTGTTGGGGATGCCGTTTGTGACGATGAGGATCTCGTCGCCTCCCAGTCTGCCCACAACGCCGTGGTTTCCCATGGCCTTGTTGATGATCTCCGTAAAGGCCACCAGCACCGTATCTCCGAACATGTGGCCGTAGGTGTCGTTCACCATCTTAAAATTATCCAAATCTAGGATCACCAGATAGGAGGCCAGCTCCGGATGACTGAGCCGCTGCTTTGCGTATTCGATGATGGCCTTTTTGTTCAGCATGTCCAGCATGGCATCCTTGTCCGATTCCCGCCGGAAGCTGAGCTCGGAGGGAGCGCCCAGGCTCTCCACGATGCCGTAGCAGACCCGCTTGCCAGAGGGGTCACTTTCGGTTTTGCAGCGGACGGTATACTGGGTGTCCTTCACCTGGAATTCATACTGGAAGGACGCCGTTCCCTCCCGGATGTCCCGGAGAAGTGCCTCCGCCTTTTCGGAACGCCCCTCGCCCTCCTGGCCGCATTCCCGGAGCAGCCATCCGGACAGGTTCCCCGCATACAGGACCCGTTTTCCCCCGGGGGTGACCTGAAATACTTCAAGGGCGTCCGCGTCAATTACATAGCGCAGCTGTGTCAGATTGGTAAGGGAAAGATACTGAACCAGTTCATCGGAATTGTATGTCATGCCGGAACCTCCATCTGTCCGTCAGAAGATTTTGCGTTTGGTGAAAAACCACAGATATTATAGCACAGGATTCTTGATTTTTCTACATTTTATTGAAAAATATTTTTGATTGTCAATAAAATACTGTTCCTTTATAAAACAACATGTTATCGCCATTCTCTTTTTCTCCTAAATAAAAAGGGAGGAAGATATTCTTCCCCCCTTTTAATAAGTTCTTCGGTTTTTTATTCGCCAGGTGCTTCCGACAAACCCCTCGCAATTTCTTCGATTTTTTATTAGCCAGGCTCTTTCGACAAACGCCTCAAAAGAAAGCACAGCTTTCTTTCCTCATTATATGCATTCATCGGTGAAAATGCAAGAGGTATTTTTCCTGTTTTTTCAACATTTTTCTATTCAACATACCCCGGTCAAGACGTTACCGAGGCGGAACGGATAAATCCGTTCCCTACGAAACTTCTCTGCAAATACCAATTTGTCTGTTTGCCGAACAAAGCCAAAAGCACCAGGCGGAAAAATGCAGTGGTGCGGCTGCAGAAAACGGCCTTGCATTTTTCTGCAATTGTGCTACAATGAAATAGAACTGAATACGCAAAATGACAGGTGCCCCTGAATGCGTGCAAAGCGTGTCAGGGGGTAATAGGGAAACAGGTGAAAGTCCTGTACGATCTCGTCACTGTGAACCGGAGAGCAACGCTGCATGATGCCATTGCGAAAGTGAGAAGGCGCGGCGCTGTGATGACCCGAAAGCCAGGAAACCTGCCCGTCATTGGTACAGGGTGAAATACCCGGGTCACGAGGAATTGGCCGTGCCGAAGAATGCCCCCACGGGGGAATTTCTGTGCCTGTCGGACCTTCCTCACGGAGGGTCTTTTTTTGTGGCTCCGGTGTCTGCGCTGTCCGTGTTCCGTTCAGAAATTTTTGTGCGAAGACACAAGGAGGAAGCAAGTATGTTCAAAAAAACAGCAAAAATTTGCCTGGCCGCGCTTCTGGCGGCAGCCATGGTGGTGGGCAGCGGCCTTCCGGTCCGGGCTGCCGGCAGCGAGGACCAGGCAGCAGCCGATGAGGTGGCAGCAATGATTGACGCAATTTATGTCCAAAAGCGCACCCAGGATACCGACGCCCAGTGCGCGGCGGCCAAGGCAGCCTGGGATGCTCTGACCGAAGAGCAGAAGCAGCTGGTGGAGGGAAACAACGCCGATCCGGATTACTTTGGCCGGGATACCGGCGACGCCAAACTGGACGACCCCCTGAACGCCGACGGCATCGGCGAAAAGGAGATTCTGGTGGTCAGCTTCGGTACCTCCTTTAACGACAGCCGGGTCCAGGATATCAAAGCAATTGAGGATGCCGTTCAGGCAGCCTTCCCCGACTGGTCCGTCCGCCGGGCCTTTACCGCCCAGATCATCATCAACCATGTCCAGGCCCGGGACGGCGAGGTCATCGACAACATGGATCAGGCCCTGGAGCGGGCGGTGGCCAACGGGGTTCAGGAGCTCGTTGTTCAGCCCACCCATCTGATGCACGGCGCGGAATACGACGAGATGATGGACGCTCTGGCGGAGTACAAGGGCAAGATCGGAAAAATCTCCGTGGCGGAGCCCCTGCTGGGAGAGGTGGGCAGCGGTGCCACCGTCATCAACGCCGATAAGGAAGCGGTAGCCAAGGCCGTGGTGGCCGATACCGCTACAGACGCAGGCTTTGCGGATGCCGCTGCCGCAGCCCAGGCGGACACTGCCTTTGTACTGCTGGGCCACGGCACGGCCCATGTGGCAAAGGTCACCTACAAGCAGATGCAGACACAGATGAAAGAACTGGGCTATGACAACGTGTTTGTGGGCACCGTGGAGGGTGAGCCCGAGGGCACCGGCTGCGAAGAAATCATTGAAGCCGTGAAGGCTGCGGGATATAAGAACGTGATTCTCCGTCCCCTGATGGTGGTGGCCGGTGACCACGCCAACAACGACATGGCCGGTGAGGACGCGGACTCCTGGAAGAGCATGTTTGAGGCTGCCGGATTCGATTCCGTCACCGCGCAGATTGCGGGCCTGGGCAGCATCCAGGCGGTGCAGGAATTGTATGTGGCCCATACCCAGGCTGTGATGAAATAAACAAAAAACCTGAAAGGATGAAATTTCCATGAAACATCGTAAGAATTGGCTCTGTGCCCTGCTGGCTGTTCTACTGCTGGCTGCCTGGGCGGTGCCTGCCGCCGCAGTGCAGACGGAAGAGCGGGCCCCCCGCATCCTGCCGGATGGGGTGTATACCGTGGACTTCCAAACCGACAGCAGCATGTTCCGGGCCAACGAGGCCTGTGACCGGAAAGGAATTCTCACCGTTGCCGACGGCGTGCAGACCATGCATGTCAGTCTGCAATCGAAAAAGATCGTGAATCTCTATCCCGGCACGGCGGAGGAGGCCCAGGAACCGGGGGCGGTGCTGCTGGAGCCCACGGTGGACACGGTGACCTATTCCGATGGTTTCAGCGAAGAGGTGTTCGGCTTTGATGTGCCGGTGGCATCTGTGGGGGAGGAATTTGCCCTGGCCCTCATTGGCGCCAAGGGAGTTTGGTATGACCATACCGTCAGTGCAGCCCATCCGGTGCCCCAGGCGGGGGAATATACCTGCCAGGTCACCCTCTCCGGCGGCTCCGGACGGGCCAGCGTTACTTCCCCTGCGGTGCTGGTTTCCGACGGGAAAACCCTCACGGCCATCATTGAATGGAGCAGCCCCTACTATGAGTATATGCTCCTGGAGGATACCCGGTATGAGCCCATCCAGACCCAGGGCAATTCCACCTTTGAGATTCCCGTCATCCTGGATGAGGAGCTGCCGGTCAGCGCCTCCACCGTGGCCATGAGCCAGCCGCATCTGGTGGAGTATACCCTGTACTTTGACAGCACCACCCTCCGCGCCGAATGAAAAAAGCAATCCTTTGGCTGCTGCTACCGGCGCTGCTGATCGGGTTCATTCCGGCGGCTCAGGCCCAGAGCGACTGGGTGTGGGAGAGAAGCATGGAGCTGCAATATGCCACCGGATTTCAGGTGGACTACTACTCCGGCGGCTACAAGCTGATCACCCTGCTGGATGGCAGCCGGTTTCTCACCGTGCCGGAGGGAAGCTCCCTGCCGGAGGGGGCACCCCGGGATGCGGTGCCCCTCTATCAGCCCATTGAAAATATCTATCTGGCGGCCACCTCCGCCATGTGCCTGTTTGACGCCCTGGATCGGCTGGACGCCATTGCCCTGTCCGGCTCCCGGGCGGAGAGCTGGTATGTGGAGCGGGCCCGGCAGGCCATGGAGGCGGGGGAGATCCTCTATGGGGGCAAGTACAGCCAGCCGGATTACGAGCTGCTGCTGTCCTGCCATACCCCCTTGGCGGTGGAGTCCATGATGATCGGCCATGCTTCCGATGTGCGGCAGAAGCTGCAGGAGCTGGGTATTGCGGTGCTCATGGATCAGTCCAGCATGGAGGAGCATCCCCTGGGCCGCACAGAGTGGATCAAGCTCTACGCCGCCCTGCTTAACGAGGAGGCACTGGCCCAGCAGCTGTTTCAGGAGCAGGCGGCGCTTTTGGAGCAGGTGCTGGAAGAGGAGCGGTCGGAAACCACCGTGGCCTTTTTCCACATCAGCTCCTCCGGCTATGTGGTGGCCCGAAAAAGCGGGGATTATGTCACCAAAATGCTGGAGCTGGCGGGAGGAAACTATGTGTTCGATGATCTGGGGGACCTCGAGCTCAGAACCTCCACGGTGAATCTGGAAATGGAGCGCTTCTATGCCGCCGCCAAGGATGCGGACTGCATCATTTACAACAGCACCATCGGCGGCGAGATTCGCACCCTGGAGGAGCTGCTGGAAAAGAATCCCCTGCTGGCCCAGTTCCGGGCGGTGCAGACGGGAAACGTCTGGTGTACCCAAAAAAATATGTATCAGGAAACCACCCAGCTGGGGCAGATGATTCAAAGCTTCCGGAAAATCTTCTCCGGGGAGGCGGCGGAGCTTACCCAGCTGCCCTTCCTGTACAGGCTTTCATAACAGGAGAAACAGGCAATGAGGGAAAAACAGAAAGATGCACAGGTCCTGGGCCTGGCAGCCACCGGACGCTTTGCGGCGGTGATGGTGCTTTTGGCTGCCCTGCTGCTTCTGGTGCTGCTGCTGAATGTGAACATCGGCTCCGTCTCCATTTCTGCGGGAGAGGTGTTCTCCATGCTGCTGGAGGGAATCCGTCACGGGGTGGACGACACCATCGAAAGCCAGATTCTCTTCCGCATCCGTCTGCCCCGGCTGCTGCTGGCGGCGATTCTGGGGGGCGCCCTGTCGGTGTCCGGCTATCTGCTCCAGGTGTTCTTCCAGAACCCCATTGCGGGGCCCTTTGTGCTGGGCATTTCCTCCGGGGCAAAGATGGTGGTGGGCATCACGCTGATTTTCCTGGCCCCATTTCTGGGCAGCCTGAGCCCTGCCGGTCTGATTCTGGCGGCCTTTGCCGGGTCGCTGCTCATCACGGCGGTGGTGCTGCTGTTCTCCCAAAAGGTCCGCAGCATGTCTATGCTCTTGGTCATCGGCATTATGATGGGCTATATTTGCTCCGCCGTGACGGATTTCTGCATCACCTTTGCCGATGATCACGATGTGGTCAACCTGACCAACTGGGCCATGGGCACCTTCTCCGGGGCCAGCTGGGAGGATGTGGCATTGGCATCGGCCCTGTGCCTGCCGGGGGTGCTGGGGGCCATGGCGCTGTGCAAGCCCATCTCCGTCTATGCTCTGGGAGAGGGCTATGCCAGGAGCATGGGCCTGCGGGTCAAGCCCTTTCGGGCCGCCCTGATTCTGCTGTCCAGCCTGCTCTCCGCCTGTGTGACGGCGCTGGCCGGGCCCATCTCCTTTGTGGGCATTGCGGTGCCCCACATCGCCCGGAGCCTTTTAAAATCCGCCCGGCCCGCCTGGGTGATTTCCGCCTGCTTCTTAAGCGGCGGGGTGTTCTGCTGCTTCTGTGACCTGATTGCCCGGACGGTGTTCGCCCCAACGGAGCTTGCCATCGGCACGGTGACCTCCGTTTTCGGCGCACCGGTGGTGATCTATATGATGGTGCGGCGGAAGACTCAGGAGGTGTAACATGGAGCCCTATTTCAAAACCGAGGACCTGGCGGTGGGCTACGACGGGAAAGCCCTGATTCATCATATCAACATCCTGCTGGAAAAGGGAAAGATTCTCACCCTCGTGGGCCCCAACGGCGGGGGAAAGTCCACCATTTTAAAGTCCATCACCCGGCATCTGCAAACCATATCCGGCCGGGTGTTTGTGGGCGGTCAGGATTTGCGGCAGTGGCAGCCCCGGCAGCTGGCCAGGCAGGTGGCGGTGGTGCTGACGGAGCGGGTCCGCCCGGAGCTCACCACTTGCGCGCAGGTCGTGGCCATGGGGCGCTATCCCTACACCGGCGTGTTTGGCCGCCTGTCCGATGAAGACCGGCAGGCGGTGTATCGGGCGCTGGAGCGGGTGCATGCCCTGGACCTGGCTCAGCGGGATTTTGCCTCCCTCTCCGACGGACAGCGGCAGCGGATCCTTCTGGCCCGGGCCCTGTGCCAGGAGCCGGAGATCATTGTCCTGGACGAGCCCACGGCCTACCTGGACATCCACTATAAAATCGAGCTGCTGGAGATTCTCCGGGAGATGGCCCAGGAGCAGGGCATCACCGTGCTTCTGTCCCTCCATGAAATCGACCTGGCGGCCAAGGTCTCCGACTATCTGCTGTGCGTCCGGGGAGAGACGGTGGCGGCCCTGGGAACGCCGGAGCAGGTGCTGCAAAGCGGCGCCGTGGAATCGCTGTATTCCATGGAGCGGGGCAGCTACAATGGCCTTTTGGGGAGCGTGGAGCTGCCGAAGCCGTCGGGGGAGCCCCGGGTGTTCGTGGTGGCCGGGGGCGGTTGGGGTATCCCGGTTTACCGCCGCCTGCAAAAGCAGGGCATTCCCTTTGCCACCGGCATCCTCTTTGAAAACGATGTGGATTTCCAGGTTGCCCAGGCTTTGAGCAGCCGGGTGATCTCTGCCCCGGCCTTTGAGGAAATTTCCCAAAGAATTTTTGAACAGGCGGCCCAATTGCTGAAAGAATGTACTTCGGTGATTGACGCCGGTACCCCGGTGGGCCGCCTGAATGAAAAGAATGGGCGCCTGCTCTCCATGGCCCGCCAGCTTGGCCTGCCCGTCACCACGATGAAAGAATCCTCCTAATCATGAAAGCCCCCGGCTCATGGCCGGGGGCTTCTTGCGTTATTGGTACTTTATGGTGATCTTTACAGTGGTGGCGCTGGCGTTGGAGGCGCTGCCCTTGGCAATCACATCCAGATAGAGGGCGTAGCTTCTTCCCCGGGTCAGGCCGGAGGGGTCGCTCAGGCCCAGGGAGAAGGCCATGGCACTTTCATCCTCCGTGGGCTCCAGGGTGAAGCCGTCGCCTATGGCTTTCATCAGGGCGGAATTCGTCCGGCTGTTGATGCAGATGCTCTCTATGGCGGCGCCGCTGGGGCTTTGCAGCCGGATGGTACCGGTGACGGGCGCGGCCTGGTACAGGAACAGACTGCTGGGTGCTGTGCATCTCAGGCTGCTCTGGCGCACCTGGAAGCTCACGGCCACGGGATATTCCCGGCCCCGGATGGTTACAACAACGGAAAGCCGGTAGGTGGTCCCCAGGGCGCATTGGGCATTTTCGGCGATGGAGAGCATCACCTTTTTGCCGGTTTCATCCACCGATGCCCGGAACAGACCGGCATCTTCCCCCTCCAGCCGCACCGCTTCCAGCCTGCCGGTGAGATTGTAGAGGTTGGCGGTGTAGGTGATGGCGCTGGTGGGAATCAGGGTGTCCAGGGTGCCCTTTCTGCTCAGACTCACCCGGGGGGTGCCCTGATAAATTTGGAGGGTGAGGCGGATGGGCTTTTCGGTGAGGGTCAGCTGCTGGCCATTGTCCAGGCGGCGCACCACGGGAATCAGGCTGAGGGTCCGCCGCTGGTTGGCTACCTCATTGCTTTCCAGCTGGGCGGTGAGCAGCCCGGTTTCGCTGCTGTAGGAAAGCTGGATGCCCCGGCTGCCCAGGTCTTCGGGCAGGAGCAGGTCGTCCAGCACCAGCTCCGGATTCCCGGTGAGGGTCACGGCGGTTTCGGCCCAGGCGGCGTCACCCAGCTGCCGGTTCAGCCGCAGGGTGGAGGTGCTCAGCCGGAAGCTGGGCAGGGAGGCTTTCACCTGAACCCGGAGTGTCCTGACCGGCAGGGTGGTTCCCTTGGCATCGTCCAGGGTCACCACGTACCGGAAAGAGTAGGTTCCGGTTCTGGGCGGATTGGCGGGGTCGGCGATGGAGGCCCGGAGGCACTGCTGCTCGCCGTCGTAGACCACCTGCAGCTTTTCCGCTTCCCCGGCGGCTGCGCTGATGCTCACGGACCGGATGCCCAGATTGCACTGGCTCAGCTGAATGGCGGCGCTGTCCGCCCGGTCGGGGAACAGCCGGTCCACCACCAGGGCGCTCCTCGCCAGAGAGGCCGTGGGCGTGGAGCGGGTCACCGTGATCCGGTGGCTCAGGGTGATGGGCTGCATCCAGTTGTCAGGCTGAACCCGGATGGATACGGTGCCGCCGGTGTAGGGAGAATTCAGCGTCAGGGTGGCCTTCCCGGTGACGTCGGGACCGCTGGAGGTGACAAAGGATGCCGGGTTGATCTGATAATCGGCTACATATGCCTGGGCGGAGCTGTCGTAAACCTGGATTTCCCTGGAAAAGTGGGAGCCGATGTTCAGGTTGAAAACGCTGGATGCCGGCTGGAGGCTCAGCTTGGGCTTCACCGTGACGGTGGAAATGGTGATGTTTTTCCGCACCGGCTCCCGGTAGCCCTCCAGCTGGACGGTCACGGCTGCCCAGATATCCACCCTGGCACTGGGGTTATCCAGCTTGGCCTGGCTGTAGTGCAGGGTGAACATGCCGTTGGCCTCGTCGAAGCTGCCCCGGAACGTGTCGGTGGTGGCGCTGTCCAGCTCCACCCGCTCCACGGCAGCGCCTGCAGCGGTGACGGTGAAGTCGGCGGTGCTGTCGGTGTAGAACAGGTTGAATTTGCTCTCCTGGGTAACGCGGATGGTGGGCAGGCTGTTTCTCACGGTGACGGAAATGGGATATTCATAGGTCGTCCCGTTCTGGCAACCGGCCCGCAGCAGCAGCTTGTAGCTGCCGTTGGGGATGGACTGGGCGGCTTGAAAGGTGAGCTGCCGGTCCTCCTGGGAGTAGACTGCCTCAAACCGGAGGGAGGCGGACTGCTGGTAGCTCCTGGTCAGCGCACTGTATTCGTGGAGGGTAATCTGGGAGCCGTCCACGGTGTTCCCATAGCGCTCGGTGAACAGGGTGCTCGCCCCCTGAAGCCGGTAGCTGTTTAGGGTGAAGGCGGTGGCCGCCAGCTTGGGGGCATAATCCCGGATAGAAATGGTGAGCTGGCTTTCCAGCTTGGAGGAATCCGTGGTGGCGGCGGTGAGCTTGCAGCTGCCGGTGGCCCCCGCCTTCACGGTGACGGTGACGGAGCCGTCAGCATTGGCGGCGACGGAGGCCACCCGGGAATCGCTGACGCTCCACTTCAGCAGTCCGTTGCCGGCGGGCACCGTGTTTCCAAGGGTGTTCACCAGCTTGGGCTGAATGACAAAGCACAGGGACTGGCCGGTAATCAGGTGGCGCTCCACAAACACGTTGAACCCGTCGGAGACTTGAGAATCGCCTGGGACAAGGCTGATGCCGTTGGTTTCCTGGGGAATGAGCTCCAGCGACGCCAGCGGGGCGGTCTGACATTTGATGTTGAGGCTGACCCTCCGGCCCTGGGGGTCGTTTTTCAGGGCGGCGGTGACGGTGACGGTGCCGGAGCTGCTTCCGGCGGTAATCACGCCGTTTTCGTCCACGGCGGCGATGTTTTTCTGGCTCTCGGGGATGGAGAAAGTGAGCATCCGGGGATTCACAGCCACGGTTTTGTCCAGGGCGTAAACCTGCATGGTGGTGCTGCCCGGCTCCACTAGCCCGCTTTCAGGCACCTGGGCGGTGAGGGTAAAGCTGCTGCCGGTGGTGCCCAGAACGGTGCTTTCGTTTTCATAGGGGAGCCAGAGAATGGCTTTGGCCTTGTAATTGCCCAGCAGCCCATCCTCCCAGCCGTCGGCGGGGCGATAATAAGCCCACAGGGTCTGGCCGCCAAAGTTCTCCTGGCCGATTTGCCCGGGGCAGCCCTGGAAGAGGACGGTGGCGTTCAGGCCGGCTTTGGTGAAAGCGTTGTCTTCAATCTCCTGCACATCCGGGCCCAGAATGATGGTCTTCACATTGCCCAGATTGTCAAACACATGGCCGCACAGGGCGGTGACCCCGGGCTCCACCACCAGAGAGCTGACCCGGGAGGCCAGGCTGCTCCAGGGGAGCTCCCCCTTGTCGTTCAGCGCAATGCGTCCGCTGCCGTAGAACCGCAGCTCGCCGCTTTGATGCAGCACCCAGCGGACGCCGCAGAAGCTGGCCTCCGGCTCCTGGGGGTCGGTGACGCCGCAGCCCAGAATCCGGCTGCCGTCGGAGAGGGTAACGGGAATCAGGCCGCTGTAGCCGGTGGCATCCAGCTGGCTGAAGGTGCCCGGGAAAGAAATGGTGGCGTTGGTGCAGCCGGTAAAGGCGTTGCAGCCGATCTGTGCATCCGCCGGGAGGGTGATCTTGGTCAGCTTTTTGCAGCCTGCGAAAGCATAGGCGGATACCCGGCTGGGTACGGTCAGCTGGGTGATCAGGCTGTCGCTGCCCTCCAGCCGGAAGCCGTAGGTAATGACGCCCAGGGGGTTGGCCCCGGCGTTCTGAAAATCAATGGCGCACCAGCGGTCCAGGTCGGCAATGACCACCCGCTCCACGGTGCTGAGGGCAAAGGCATCCTCCCCCATGGCTGTCAGGGAGCCCGGGAAGCGAAGCTGGCCCAGCTTGGGGCAGCTCTGGAAAGCCCGGCCTTCAATCCGTTCCAGTTTCTCCGGCAGGGTGACCTGGGACAGGGCGGTGCAGCCCTGGAAGGCCTGGGCACTGATTTGGGTGACGGAGTCCGCCAGTTGGAGGGTTTTCACTGCGGTGCAGCCCGAGAAAGCCAGGTTGCCCACCCGGGTGATGCCCTGGCTGACGGTGACAGCCTTGATATTGGATTTGAAAGCATACCAGGGGGCGTCGGAGGCCTGGGCATAGTCCTCCATGCTTCCCTCGCCGCAGAGATAGAGGCCTCCGCCGGTGGACAGGGCCCAGCTGCCGTTTTTCATGCTGCCGGAGGTGGGGAACACCCCCTCCTGGGCGGTGATCTTGTGTCCCGGGCCGAAGAGGGACAGGAATTTGAGGATGCTGCCGTCAAACAGGAAAGCCGTTTCGGGATTGGTGCCGAATTCCTCCCCGGCGGCCTGCTCCAAGGTGCCGGGCAGAACCACCGTTTGGATGGACGGGCACTGAGCAAAGCAGCCGGCGGGAATGACGGTCAGGCTGCCGGAAAGGGAGACGGTCTCCAAAGCGGTGCAGCCGGCGAAGGCACCCTCCCCCAGGCTGATCAAATTGGCGGCGGTCACGCTCCGCAGCCCGGACAAACCGGCAAAGGCGCCGCTGCCGATTCCGGAGACCCCCGCTTCCAGGGTCACGGAGGAGATATCCACTTCCGCCCACAGGGCGCAGGCGTCGGTGGGGACGGAACCGCTGCCGAAAATTTTCAGTGCGCCGCTCTCGCTGACGGACCAGAACAAATCATCCGTAAACCGTCCGGTGGCCAGGGCCGTGGGGTCCGTGACCTCCCAGTAAAGGGTGCCGCCGTAGTTCAGCCGTTTGGCATCGGTCCACTGGGAGGAGGCGGGATAGGAGGCCAGCGCCTTCACGCCCGCAAAGGCATCCTGGGCGATGGCGGGTACGCTGCTGCCGAAATACAGATTTTTCAGTCCGCCGCAGTGGGCAAAGGCCCGGGCGGATATGGTGGTCACCGCTTCCAGCCGGATTTCCGTCAGGCCGCTGTTCTGGAAAGCGCCCTCGCCCAGGGTGAGCTGGCGCTGGGGCAGGGTGGCGGTTTCCAGGGCGGTGCAGTTTTGAAAGGCACCGGCGCCGATGACAGATACATTGTCCGGAATGGCAATCCGGGTCAGCTTGGTCAAACCGGCAAAGGCGTTGTCGCCGATCCCGGTGATTTGGGCGTCCAGACTGACACTTAGGATGCGGTCTGCCAGGGGCTGCCAGAAGCCGCCCTCTTCCCGGTTTCCAATGGCACCGGAGCCGGTGACGGTGAGCAGGCCGGTGTCCTGGTCCAGGAGCCAGTACAGGTTTTCGCCGCACATGCCGCCGCCGTCTCCATAGGGCTTCCAGCGGATGCCGGTGTCGGTTTCCACCCAGGGGCTTTCCGCCCAGGAGCTGTCATTGGGATAGTAGGCGGTGGCCTCCGTTCCCCAGAAGCCGCCGGCGAACATTCCGTCGGAATCCGCCAATTGGCTGGGGACGGAGCCGGTGAAGAACACCAGCTTCAAGCCGGTGCAGCCGCCGAAGGCCAGATTGCCCAGGGAGGAGAGCTGTCGGGGGAGAATCAGCTCCGTCAGCCCGGCGCAGCCATCAAAGGCATAGGCACCTATGGTGGTGAGGCTTCCCGGCAGGCTCACCCCGGTAAGGGCGGCGCAGTTCTGGAAAGCACGCTCCCCGATGGCGGTGAGGCCCTCCGGCAGGGAGAGCTGGGTCAGATTGCCGTAACTCTGGAACGTGCAGCTGCCCAGGGCGGTGATCCCCTGGCCGATGCTCACGCTGGTGATGTGGTCTTTGTAAACGGCCCAGGGGGTATTCTGGCTGCCGTAGTAATCGGGAAGGCTGCCGGTGCCGGAGAGGGTCAGGCTGCCGGTGTCCCGGTCAAAGGACCATTGGAGGCCCTGGCCGCAGGTGCCGGAGGTGGGATAGCACAGGAAGAAATCTCCCAGGGTGTCCGTGGCAAAGCGGAAGCTGCTGCGGCTGGTGCTGACAATTGGCACAATTTGGGAGCCGCTGCCCACGGTCTGCCGGAGGGTGACGGCGCTGCTGTCCCAATTGCTTGGCAGATTCACAGTGATGCACACCGGGAAGGCCAGATTGATGGGGGCTTCCGCCCCACTAAGGGTCAGCCGGAAGCCGGAGACGGACCCGGCCAGGGTGCTCTGGGACGCCGTCACCTCCAATACCATGGGGGTGTCAACGGCGGGGGTGTTCAGATTTCCGCCAAGCAGGGAGAAGCTGTTTCCCTGCAAATCCGTGAGGGCCGGGTCAATGGCGGCGGTGACGGGGCTCCCAGCCAGCTTTTCCAGGGTGGTCACAGCCGCCAGCAGGCCGGTGTCGCTGAGGTTTTCCGCCCGCAGGGCCTTCAGAAGCTGCTGGGCGTTCATCTCGTCCACCTCAGAGCGCAGGGACTGAATGGTGAGGGAGGCGGCGTGCTCCGCCAGGTATGCCAGGTACTGACTGTCGGTGCTGCACACCACGCCGCTTCCCTGGATGGTTCCGCTCACCGTGCCCCGGGTCAGCAGCGCGGCGCCGGTATCCAGAGAGAGTGTGCCGCCGGTCAGAACGGTGACGGCGGAATTGGCTTTGATTTTCAGCACGGTCCCGCTGCTCACCTGAAGGCCGCCGCCGGAGGCGATGGTCAGTCTCACGCCGTCCAGGGTCAGGTTGGAGTCCAGGATCACGCTTTTGGTCAGCCGGTAGCTGCCGGAACAGACGGTCAGCGCCTGCTCAAAATCCGCCTGGGTCATGGTGGTCAGGCTGGCGTTGGGGTCGAATTTGGTGGGGGACAGCTTGAGAATGCTGTCGTCCCCGGTGCCGAACATGGTTTTTACCTCATCGTAGTACGCATAGTTGAAGCCGCCGATGACGTAGCCGCTTTCCACACTGCCGCTGCCGCCGCCCAGAAATTTGGGCCCTCGGTAGGCGGGGGAGCCGTTGTCGCAGTGGGTCACGTCCATGAGATAGCTGACGCCGTTGATGCGGACGATGTTCCATTTGTGATTGTTGCCGCTGGGGCTGTAGCACTCCACATCCTGCTGGAAGGTGGAGCAGTCGCACAGGTACTGGAAGGCCTCGGCATAGCCCTCGCACACCACGTTGGTGGAGGTGTCGTTGTCGAAGACGTTTACCAGAGTCCAGGGATTGATATCCCATTCATAGGTCTTGTTGTCGGCGGCATTGTAGTCATAGGTGACTAGGGCGCAGATTTTGTCCGCATAGGCGCAGAGCTTGTTGTAGTCGGAGTAGCCCGCGTACTGCTGCACGATGGCCTTGGCGTTATTCGAGGCGGTGACGGCTGCGGCGGCCTTGGCGGTGATGATGGTGGGGTTATCCTCGTCAAAATCCGATGGCCGGTAATTGGGCTGGGGCTGCATCTTAAAGGAATAGATGATGTTTCCTTTGCCGTCATACACGCCCGATGCTTTCCAGGAATGGTACCAGTAGCTTTCAAAGGGGTTGTCATGGACCAGGGCCCGGGTGACGGTGTTGTAGTCGATTTCCGCCAGGGAGTATCCCCCGGCGGGGAAGATCACCTGGATGATGGTGGGGTTCCGGCTGCCCATGGCGATTTCAAGAAAGCCGTCCTTCAGGCTGTCGTAGAGGAATTTTTCCCCGTCTCCCAGATGCTCCCGGGCCAGAATGCCGAAGGTGGAAATGCCGCTGTCCCCGAAGAAAAGGCTGGAAAGAAAGCCCTCAAAAAGCGCGTCGCTTTCATCCTCTGCCATCCAGTAATTCTCACTGCAGTATTCCGGCAGGGGTTCTTCTGTAGGCGCTGTTTCCTCCGTGGGCTCAGTTTCGTCCTCTTCCGTGGGGTCGGTGGCCTCGTCCTCTGTGGGTTCTGTGTCCTCCGATGCCTCGGCAGGTTCAGTTTCCACCTCTTCCGTTGGGGCAGCTTCCTCTTTCTCCGCAGCTTTGGTTTCCTCTTCTTTGGTAGGCTCGGTTTCCTCTTGCTCCGTGGATTCCGTGGCTTCTTCCTCGGTGGGTTCCGTTTCCTCCAATGCCTCCGTGGGGTCAGAAGCCGCTTCCTCGGTGGGGTCGGTATCTTCAAGCTCCTGGGTGGAGTCCTCGGTCTCTGCCGCGTCGGGGTTCGTTGCCTCCGGGGCTGCTGCCGGTTGGGTGGCCGCCTGCGTGGGTGCTGCCATGGTCTCCTCCGGTGCTTCCGTGGGCACTGCCGTGGTTTCCTCCGGCTGGGTCTGTGACACCAGAGTGGTTTCCAGGTCCCCCTCCGCCCAAACGGACAGGGGCAGTGTGCCTGCAATCATGGCAAGGGCAAGCAGAAAGGAGATGCTCCGTCGCAGCATGTATTTTTCCTCCGTTTTCTATCTCTTTTGTGTGCCGATCAGTTTCGCGCAGCATCATAGCGGTGAATTGGAATTTGGCGGACCCTTCCAACGGGATATGTGCCAACGTGTGCGTAGGGAACGGATTTATCCGTTCCGAAACGTCGGTGAACACCCATGGCCCGTTGGATGGGAACGGGTTCGTTTTTTCAACATTTTTCCATTCAATATACCCTGGTTAAAACGTTACCCGGCGGAATGCATAAATGCATTCCCTACGCAAAAATCGTCGTTGTATCAGCCCTGGGGAAGTGCCACCCTGGCTGCGAGGCTGCGAATCAGCTTCACCGCCTTGGGGTTGATTTCCTCGGGAACCTCTGTGGGCCGGGCCAGCAGGAAGCCCTGCAGCAGGTCCACCCCCATATCCAGCAGGCAGCGCAGCTCCTGCTCCGATTCCACACCCTCCGCCAGCACCAGCATGTTCTGCTCGTGGGCAAAGGTAATCAGCCCGGTAATCAGCAGCTGCCGGTCGGCGTGCTTGTGCACATTGCGGACCAGGGCCATATCCAGCTTCAAATACCGGGGCATCAGCTCCAGGAGATTCTTCTCGTTGTTGTAGCCGGTGCCGAAGTCGTCCAGGGCGAATTCCGGCGCAAAGAGCTCTGCCGCCTTGTTCTGAATCTGGTTCAGCCGGGCGGGGGCATCGTCGGTCTCCACGATTTCCATTACGGTATTCTGCCGGATGCAGCCGAACTGTTCAATCAGGGCCTGCTGTTCCTCTGGGTTCAGCAGACGGCTGACCTGGGAGTTGATGAAAATCTTGGTGTTGGGCGCCACCGCACCGATTTCGATCAAATGCTGGAAGCCGGACAGGGCGTTGTGCCAGGTCAGGTGCTCGATGACGTCCAGGGCATTTTGCTGCCGGGCGATCCGCAGGAATTCCTCGGTGTTGGCAATGTCACTGTCCAGCACCCGCAGCAGCGCCTCGCAGGCGAAGAGCCGGCCGGTGCGGGCATCCACAATGGGCTGGTAGACATAACGGATCTTCGTCTCCTGAATCACCCGCTTAAAGGCCCGAATCTTCTTCTGATGGACCTCCGAAGCCTGGTAGGCCTCCGGGTCAAATTCGCCAAAGGCACCCTTGGTGGTGTGCTTGATGGTGTACATGGCGAAATCCGCGTGCTTCATCAGCTCCTTCAGGTCCCAGCAGTTCTCCTCCGCGAAGCAGAAGCCGCCGGAGGCGCCGATGGTTTTCAGCTGCCCGTCGGGAAGCACGAAGCAGGATTCGTGGAAGCCCTGCTGCAAATGGGCCACTGCGGCCCGGGCCTGCTCCTGGCTTTGGAAGCCGTAGAACAGCAGACTGAATTCGTCGCCGGATACCCGGGCGATGAGGGCATGCTCCGGCGCATGCTCCTGGATGCACCGGGCTCCCGCCATGATGTAGCGGTCGCCCCATTCGTGGCCGTAGGTATCGTTCATGGACTTCAGATTGTCCAGGTCGATCATCACGGCCACGGCGATTCCCAACCGGTCCTTGTCACTGAGCAGCTGGTCACCGGTGCGGTAGAAGGCCCGCCGGTTGAAGACACCGGTGAGCAGGTCGTAGTCCCGCTCATGCTCGATGCGCTTGCGCTCCAGAATCTGAACGGTGACGTCCTCGGCCACGCCGATGCACCGGGTTTCCACCATGGTCTCCTGCACATGGATATACCGGAATGTTCCGCCCTGTTGGGTGATGGTGTAGAGCAGACCGCCGGCGCTGGCCTGCTCCGTGGTGGTAAGGGCCTGGATGCGCTCCATCTGCTGCCGGAATCCGCTGGGGGTCATCCCCTCGGTTTTCACATCCTCCAGGTCGAACAGCCGGAAGAAATTGTCGGTGACGAAGAGGAAGCCGCTGCTCTCATCCAGCTCGTAGCCGCCCATGTCGATGCTGGACATCTCCATGATGCTCAGGAACCGGCGGGAGGAATTCACCACATCCCGGCTCAGGCTGGTAATCTGCTCGGCGAAATCGTCCACCTCGGTGATGCCGGTGGCGGAAAGATGGGGAACACCCTTGTCCCAGGAGTCCTCCAGCTCCCGGCGCAGGGCGGTGATGGGCCTGGAAATGTGCCAGCTGGCGTAGAGGGAGCCGAAAGCGCCGAAAGCCAGCATGAGCAGCACGGTGACAATGAGCATGAACTTTACCTGGTTGGTAAAGGCGAAGAGGCTGGCGGTGGGCACCGCGCCCATCACATACCAGCGCTGATGCTCAAAGGGGGCGTTGCGGTTGTACAGGGTGAGCCCGGAGAGGGTGACGGTGTAGTCCGTCTCCCCGTCGCTGGCGGTGTAGCCGCCGTACTTGGACTGCCCCAGGGTGATCTGGCTGCCCGCCTGGAAACCGCCGTGTTTTTCACTGACGGTGCAAAGGGTGCCGCCGGTGATTTTTCCGTTTTCCGGGTCCTCTTCCGTCATCAGCAGGCCGTAAACCCCGTTTTCGTCCAGCTCTGTAATGGGCATCTGGGTGGACAGGAAGCTGGGCAGCAGCTCCACTCCCAGCACGCCGTATACCCTGCCGTCGGGCAGAATCAGCGGCACGGTGTAGCACAGCGCCGATTTTCCCTGGGCATCCTGCCGGATGCTCCACAGTCCGCAGTCCGAGGCCTCCAGGTTCCCCTGGCTGGCCACGGTGTAGGGCTCCATGAACCAGGCCTCATAGGGCTGGTCCGGTCCGAATTTAAACTGGGACTCCCAGCCGCTGTCGGTGGAAAGAGCCAGGGACTGCACCACCGACACCGGAGCGCATTCCAGCAGCAGATCGGCGTACTTCTCCGAGGCCACGCTGGATGGGTCATTGTCCCGGATGTAGATGCCGGTTTTCTTCTGCCAATTCTGATTTTCCGCTTCTTCCTGGAGATCATGGGTGTTGAACACCATATAGATGCCGGATACCTGCTTGGAATACAGCTGGGCGATCAGCTGATCCACCACCTCCAGAATCAGCGCGGTGCTGTCCTTGGGGCTGCTGTCCAGTTTGTCCAGGTCCAGCTCGCCCTGATCCATCAGGGCCTGGGCCCGGCTGTTGATATGGTCGGAGATGTCTTCCAGCGGCATCCAGCGCCGGGTCATTTCGTTTTGCAGGAAGCTCTGCCGGTTGTCCACCTGTTTTTTGAACAGATCGAAGCTGTTCTGGTTCAGCTGACGGAGGACGCCTACGGCCTGGAGCACCATCACCAGCAGAAATGCATCCAAAATCGTCAAAAGGCACAGGGGCTTCAGAATGCGCCGGAAGATGGAGTGGCTCTTTCTGGGCCCTGTTTTTTTGACGTTTTGATTTTCGGGCATTTCTTTGTCACTTCCTTCTTGTTGTGTATGGCAGCGGTCAGATTTCCAGCTGGTTCAGCTTGGCCAGTACGCCCTGGTACCACTGCTCAAAATAGTCGTCGGACACATAGGGGGCCACCGCGTCTTCCAGGGACTGCCCCGCTTCCAGAGCCTGCTCGACCAGAGCCCGGTCGGCTACGGCCTGATCGGACATGCAGTATTCCAGAATGTTGCGGGCGGCCACGCCGTTCTGGAAGGCCTTGGTGGTGTACAGGGTGTTGTTCTGCACGGTTTCGATGGCGGCATCCAGAATCAGGCTGATGGCCGGGTCCACTTCTCCGGCATGCTGGGCGATGGCTTCCTTGGTATTGGCGGTTTTGGTCACCGGCATATAGCCGGAGTCGATGGAGAAGCTGATGTTCCGTTCATCCTGGGTAAACCACAGCAGGAATTCCACCGAGGCGACGATCTCCGCCTCGCTCTTTTTGGTCACCACCATGCCGGCGCCCTGCTGGACGGCATAGGGCTTTCCGCCGGCAAACTGGGGCGCGGGGAAAACCTGCATGGTAATCTCATGCTCTTCTTCCTCGGTGGTCACCTTTTTGGGGAAGAAAGTAGCGCCGGAGGAGGAGCCGGTGAAAGAGAGGATGTTGCCGGTTTTGATATCGTCACTGCGGAACCGGCCGCTGGAGGCAAAATACCCCTTGATAAAGGGCACATAGTAGTAGTCCCAGAGTGTGCGGACCACGTCGTGATCGAAATTGATGACCGCCTTCCCGTCCTGGACGGAGAAGATTTCACAGCCCAGCTGCATGCCGCCGATGAGGATGTAGTTGGCCATGGCGTCCCGGCCGTAGAAAGCCTTGCCGTCGTTGGGCTCTGGGGTGAGGCTGTCCGTCCACTCATAGTAGCGCTGGGCGGTTTCCACCAGACCCTCCATGGTGGCAAAATCCTGAGCAGTGGCGCCGGTGGCCTGGGCAAAGGGCAGCCAGTCGGTCTCGTTCAGGAGGAACAGCTCTGTGGATTTGGCGATGGGGAAAATCTTCACACTGCCGTTACCGTCGAAATCTCCCTCATTGATGTAGCCGTCGATGTACAGTGCCCGCTGCTCTTCCGTCAGATAGTCCGCCAGGTTCACCAGCACACCCATCCGGTCGGTTTCGTAGGCGGTGTCGGCGTAGGCGGCGAAGATGTTGGGCACCTCTTCCGCTCCCACCTTGCCGGTGACGGCGTTCATCACGTTGGTTTGCAAATCACTGACGGAGCCCTGGCTGAAGCTGCTGACCACGATGCCCAGTTCCTTGCCCCGGGTCTCGTTGAAGCTGTCCACCATTTCGTTAAAGGCGGTGAGCTGGGCGCCGTTGTAGTAGTTCCAGACGGAGATGGCGGTGGGATTTTTGGGGTCCAGCACCGATTTTGAGTTTTCCTTTTTCTGGCAGCCGGCCAGGCAGCTGACGATCAGCGCGGCGGCGCAAAGGGCGGTGATGATTCTAAGCCGTGGTTTCATAATGATCCCCTCCTGTATGTAATTGCCAAAATAATCCAATATACCATTTTGATTATACATGGATTCGGAACAATATACAAGAGTGGATATTCTATTTTCTTAACTTTTTTGCGGAATGACAACAGCCCCCTTTCCGCCTTATTGCTTTTCCACCGCGGCTGTGGTACAATCAGAAAAAATTCCGGCAAAAGTGCCGGAAAGAACCATTTTGGAGGGAATGCTATGGGCAATCTGATCATCCGACCGGAAACCCCTGCCGACTACGGCGCCACGGAGCGCATGGTCCAGCGGGCGTTCTGGAATATCCACGGCCCTGGCTGCAACGAGCATGTGCTGGTGCGGCTGATTCGCACCTCCCCGGATTATCTGCCCCAATTCAGCCGGGTGGCGGAGCTGGATGGAAAAATCGTGGGGGCCATTTTCTACACCAAGGCCAGACTTGTGGAGGACGGGAGCAGCTGTGACATTGTGACCTTTGGGCCTCTGGCGGTGGAGCCCACCCTGCAAAACGGCGGCGTGGGGCGGCAGCTGCTGGAGCAGACCCTGGCGCTGGCCAAGCAGGCGGGCTATCCAGGGGTTTGCATCTACGGGGAACCGGAGTACTATCCCAAGCGGGGCTTCCGGAGCTGCCGGGACTACGGCGTCACCAGCCCGGACGGCAGTCAGTTCGACGCCCTGATGGTCTATCCCCTGAATGAACCTGCCCGGCTCCGGGGCAAATTATATGAAAGTTCGGTATTTGAGCAGTGCGGCGACCCGACGCTTCTGGCCGCGGCGGAAAAGGAATTCCCCCAGTATCCCAAGATCAAAATTCAGGAGGGCTTCCTCCAGATCTTTGGCTGCCGGTTTGCCACCGTTACCGCCGTGGCGGGGGAGGAGGTCACCCTGTCCTATTGGGAGCTGACCCTGGCGGCAGAGGCGGCTCCGGGGGTTGTGCCCAAGCCGGGGGAAACGGTGCTGTTCCGCTTCCGCCCCGGAAAGCGCTGCCTGGTCACCCAGGTGTGCAGGAATCTATTATAATTGTATAGGGAGGGGCTCCTGTGAATAAAAAGGAAAATATGGTGGAAAAGGGCTCCGAGGCCTACTATCAGCGCCAGGTGTCCATGGGCCGCAGCACCCTGCTGCTGGTGGTGGCGCTGACGGTGCTGAATCTGGGCTTGGTCTTTGCCGGGGCCAATACCTATCTGCTGTTCTCCGCCTCCGGACCCTATTATCTGACCGTCATGGCCCGGGGCTTCGACCTGGCGGCCTACGGCGCCGTGAATCAGAGCTATACCTGGGCGGCCCTGGCGGCCAGTGCCCTGGTGCTGGGATTGTACCTGCTGTGCTGGCTATGGAGCAAGAAGCAGCATAACTGGCTGGTGGCGGGCCTGGTGCTTTTCATTTTGGATACCATCTGCCTGGTGCTGCTGTGCCGGTTTGTCTTCGGCGATTACCTGGGCAGCATGATGGATTTCCTGATGCATGGCTGGGTGCTCTATGAGCTGGTGGTGGCCACCCGCGCCGCCCGCCGCCTGCACGACGGCGCTTATACAATATAATATACGCATATCGGTTTTACGCAGCAATGGGCGCGTATTGCTGAATATCACCTCCCTGTCAAAGGAAGCCTTTACACGTGATACCCCCTCCACGGAAAAGTCACCAAAAAAGATAGAGGAAAATTGTAAAAAGTGCTTGACAAACGGGATATGGCGTGGTAATATACGTAGGCTTTCCGATGAACGGGCTCTGTGGGGCGCGGGAGGGGAGCATGGCGGCAGAAAAAGTCGAAAAAGAGTAAAAAAGCTCTTGACAAAAGGAAGCCGCTGTGATAGACTAAACGAGTTCCCAGCCGCGAGGCGAGAACAGCTCTGTACCTTGTAAATTGAATAACGAAAAGACAAACTAGACACCTTGGACAAT
>OBLI01001043.1_pt1 | contig 28217 bp, 18 predicted proteins | sample 1519701 | NCBI WGS metagenome assembly OBLI01 (sample SAMEA3663005, study PRJEB22513) | pig gut metagenome | biome: pig gut; feature: pig-associated habitat; material: faeces | place: France | collected 2012 | reverse complement strand
ATGACACCCCAATACCAGGATTATCAAATAAAAGAAAATAAATATGAAAGCAAAATCATTACTTACAGCATGCCTGTTCATGCTTGCCGTTGGCGCCAATGCCGCCAACGACGGAAAGGCTATTTTGCATCATGACAAAAAGCCTACGGCCATCTATGATGCCGACAAACTATCTGACGCACTAAATGCCGCCGTTACAGGTGACACCATCTATCTCAGTGCAGGAACATTCCCTACATTCACCCTCGAAAAGGCGATTACCGTCAAGGGAGCGGGAACGAACACCAAAATCTCTAATGGTGTGAACATCAATATTTCAGGCTCTCCCACACTTAATGCCGCATTGCTTGAGGCTGTGGAGGTGAATGGTGCAGTATCTGTAGCGTCTGATTTGACGAATTTCCTGATAAAGATGGTAAAGACGACCGACCTGCAATTTGCCAACAATCTGAATACTCCCAATGCCCTTGTTGACAGGTGCTATTTGGATAAGTTTACAATCACATCAGCAATGACTGATTTTTATGTCAGGAATAGTAATATTTGGAATCTTACTTCAACGAGTTTGAAATTCAATAAATGTAATTTTATCAATTGCCGTATTCAGGGTGATTGGAATAAGGCAGCCGGCCGTTTTATCAACTGCGAGTTGTCACGAATAGGAAATGATTATTTGACAATAAAATCTTCCATTCTTAGCTATTCACTTGTGTATTCATATTATAATTATCTTGGTGTTGACCCATCGTCATATCAGGAAAAAGTATATTTTGATGCTAAAGAAGGTTGGCTTTCAGTTGATGACAGACTTAACAAGGGTTATATCTGTAAGGATGGCTCTGTTGTAGGAGTTGAAGGAGGCAAGACTCCATATAGTCTCACTCCTTCCGGTCCTAAAGAGACAAGTAGCACAGTGAAAGTGAGCGACTCAGAGAAGAAACTGAATGTGTCAATCACTGTTTCACCGAAATAAACAATACATTAATTATTAAATACAGACAATTATGAAAAAGACAATATATGCAATAGCGATGATGCTCATGACGGGCATATCCGCATTTTCACAGACAGAAGACACAAAGGTGATTCTTCAGAGTGGTGCCGCAACAACTATTTATGATGGCACTCAAATTTCAACAGCCATTGGAGCAGCCAAGAAGGGTGACATCCTTTATCTTAGCGAGGGAACATACGATAGCTTCACTATCGACAAGGAAATCCTTGTGCGTGGTGTTGGTGAAAACACATGGATTGAGGGTGATGTCACTATCTCAATCCCTAATAACGCCACTCTCACCCAGGCAGTGCTTGAGGGCGTTAATGTGTCTGGTACTATCAATATCACCCAACCTGCCACAAACCTTATCATAAGAAATACAAAGGTCAAGGATGTGAAGGTAAATGGTGCCCTTACTAATGGCTTGATAGACAGATGCTGGATTACAGGCACTTTTACTATGAATAATAATACTGACGATACAACGGTTAAAAACTCAAAGGTATTATTTATTTCTGCAGGTAGCCTGACATATAACAAATGTACATTTTTGAATTGCAATATCGCTAAAAGAGCAAATGAAACTACTGCTGCGGTATTTACTAACTGTATTATTGGAAGTGCTTATAATTTAGGTGAAATGAATGGTTTAAAAACTATGGAAAGTTCAGTATTTACCAATACACTTTTCAATACAGACGGAGGATCTATTGGTTCGTCTTCATCACAAACCAATTGCTATTCTATTTATGATTATTATGGAGCATGTGATCAAAACACTCTCGAAAGCCGTTATGACCTTAGCGAATATCGTGGTACCGACGGCACAGAAGTTGGAGTATATGGCGGCACAACCCCATTCACCCTCGACCCGCAGGTTGCCAAGGTGACGGAAAGCACATTTACAGTGGATACAGATGCCAAGAAGCTGACTGTGAAGCTGAAGGTGGCTGCGAAATAACATCAAGAAATAAATTAGCAAAAAGAGATTATTATGCTAAGACGAATAACCATAATACTCATGGCGATGGCTTGCACGGTGTGCTCGGCACAGACGACGGTAAGCTCGCTGAAGTATTGGTTGGATTCGGACTTCAGCGGAGCAAAGACAGTCAACCTAACGGAGGGCAGTACAAGTACTCAGTTCGACGTTGACATCGCCAGCCAAGGCAAGGGCGTGCATTTCTTCTATGTCATGCCCAAGGGCTCAGATGACAAATGGGGCAAGCTCCATCGATATATGTATCTTATCCCAGATACAGATACCGACACGGAAGGCACTGCCATCAAGGGCATCGAATACTGGATGGACGGCGACTTGGCCAACCGCAAGACAGAATCCACAACCAATACCACGATACCGTTGTCGATAGACATCGGTGCGTATGCTCATGGTGTTCACACCTTGAGCTATCGAGTGATTAACGACAAGGGGCAATATAGCCCGGTAAAGATATTTGCGTTCTTCGTCAATCCCGCTGAGAGCTCAGCTACATCGGTGACTTCGGTGGAATACTGGATTGACGGCAATTATGCCACTCGCACCACTGCCCAGGCAAGCGGAAACGAGGTGCTGATGGAGAACCTCGACATCTCAAGCCTTTCCACTGGTGTGCATTTCCTATATGTACAGCCTAAGGACGACCTCGGCAATTTGGGTAAGCTCCATCGCTATATGTTCCTCAAACCGTTTACGGAAGTGGAGCAGGATGGAACGGCTATATCGAGGGTGGAATACTGGATAGACGACAATTTCTCGTCGATGGTGACAAAGCAAACATCTGAGACTGTCATACCTATTGAGGCAGACCTCAGTTCGTTAGGCTATGGCTCACACTTCCTCACCTATCGCGTGGTGAACAACCTCGGACAATATGGCGAGATAAAGCGACTCATGTTCTATTTCCTGCAGGGTGAGGAATCAGCCACTCTGAAGGGATATGAATATTGGATTGACGATGACTACGCAGGCAGGAAGAGCGGCTCGGTATCGGGAGAGAATGACAATGTGGAGATCAACGACATCGACATCTCGTCGCTTTCCGAAGGTGTGCATTTCTTCTATGTGCGCACTCTCGACGCCAACGACAAATACGGTAAGCTCCATCGCAATTTGTTCTATATACCCAAGGCTGCCGATGATAGTCGCACAGCCACCATGGGCGGAATGGAATACTGGATTGACGGAGACATCGAGAACAAGACCGTTGTCAACTCCGACGCCACAACGACACCGCTGAGCATCGACATCTCACAGCTGAAGTATGGTATGCACACATTCAGCTATCGTGCATTCAACAGTCTCGGAGAGATGAGTACGCTTGTTAACAAGTTGTTCTATATCAACGACAAAGACTTCTCTACTCAGCAGCCGCTGACAGGTTATCGCTATTTCTTCAACGACAGGAAGGGCGAGTCGGCTATCACTGGCAACGTAACACAGTTTGACAGTCCTATCGACTTGTCAATCCCCAACACGAAGCTCGTGCCAATCAATCTCGACAGTTGTAAGTTTGTATTCGACTCACCTGCCGAGGGTAAGGCAACGATGAACCGCAATGTGCAGTATGACTTCACCATACAGTTTAAGAACAAGGCTGGTGAATGGAATGCTCCCGTGGCACATATCTTTGCGGTACCCGAGACTGTCGAGGCCGACATCACCGAGGTGGCACTCGAAGGCTCTGAGACCTTCACGAAGGTGGAAGGCGGAAACATCAAGGTGTTGAAGTTTGTTGTTACTAAGGAAGACACGTATTACTTCTCCTCGCCGCAAAACGGCTATATGGGATTGTATAATGCCGATGGTTCGATAAGAGGCTCGCTGTCTCCCTCGGAGATGATATCAGGATACAGCGACTATCTTGAACCGGGAACATACTATGGTGTGGTTCACAACACCATCAAGGATGGCGACAATATCGAGGACGACTACACAGTGAGGTTTAATACCAGCTCAATCAAGATTGGTAAGCTGATCACGACGGTAACGGACAATGTGCTCTACCTATCATGTGCCACCGAAGGGGTGAAGATATACTACACCACCGACGGCAGCACACCGACAACCGAAAGCACGCTCTATACTGCGGAGGGAATCAAACTCACTGAAAACATCAGGATTCAAGCCATAGCAGTGAAGGACGGTATGCTCAATTCCGACTACCTCACCTACGACGTTAACCAGTTTACGGTGGCAGATCCAGAGATTAAGATAGAGAACCTTAAGTTTGTCGTGACCACGGCAACCGAGGGTGCTACAATCTACTACACTCTCGACGGTACGTCGCCATTGATTAGCGGTATCAAATACACAGGACCGATATCACTTATCAGCGATGTGACCATCATTGCCGCAGCCAAGAAGGACAACTACAACACGTCGGATGAGGTTAGCAAGACATTCGCCCTCAACGAGTGGACATGTAAGGAACCGTTGTTCACAAGAGAGGAAAACCTGCTGAAGATTAGCTCGGAAACCGAGGGTTCGGTAATCTACTACACTCTCGACGGCAATGACCCATCAATCAAGAGTACCAAATATCCCGAAGGCGGTATAACACTGACTCAGAACTGCACAGTGAAGGCTATCGCCACCATGCAGGGAACGATGTATCCTTCGGAGATAAAGTCGTTTACGGCAAGTGACTTCAAGGTGGCCACTCCTACCATCAAGGTGGAGGACACCAAGATTGTCATTGAATGTGCCACCGAGGGTGCCTCTATCTACTATAGATTGGAATCAGGCACACCTACGCTTGACAACTCTATCAAATACACCGGTCCGATAGAGTGGAGTGAGGATACTTATGTAAGGGCGTTTGCCATGAAGGACAATTATGTCACTTCGAGCGCCACAAGTTCAATACGTCTGAGTGTCTCGGATTATCAGTGCAAGAAGCCTGTTATTTCCGTAAAGGACAATGTGGTGACAATGACCACCACTACCGAGGGCGGAACAATATACTACACCCTCGACGGAAGTACTCCGACATCTGAAAGCACTGCATACACAGCACCATTCACGTTGACCGACAACAGAACGGTGAAAGCCATCACGGCAATCCCCGTCAAACTGTTCAATTCGGAGGTTTCGACATACGAAGGAAAGGGTTTTGCCGTGGCAGAGCCTACGATGAAGGTGGATAACCTAAAGGTTGTGCTTGAATGTGCTACCGAGGGTGCAAAGATTTACTATACCACCAATACGGAGGTAGATGTAACGACCGCGGGAACTCTTTACACAAGTCCGATACCATTTACGGCAGACATGATTATCTCGTTCTATGCAAAGAAGGATAATTTGGACAATTCTTCAGTGCAGACATCGTATCTGTATGCAAGCGAATACACCTGCAAGAAACCTACATTCCAGGTGCAGAGGGCTTCGGCTGCCAACGGATATAAGGACAAGGTGACCATCACATCAGCTGACGGTGGAACCATCTACTACACTCTCGACGGCAATGACCCGAGCTATGACTCACCATCGCGACAGACAGGCAGTGAGTTTGAACTCACCAAGAACTGCAAGATATTGGCAGTGGCTGCCAAGAGCGGTATGTTCCAGTCGGATACAGTGGCATATAACATCGACTTCATCAAGGCGAAGACTCCTGTAATGGCATTCGACGAGACAAAGAAGCAACTGACCATCACTTGCGCCACAACGGATGCCAAGATATTCTATACAATCGGCGGAGAGACTCCTTCAGCCACATCTATAGAATATACAGGTGCGCTTACTCTGACCGACAACAAGGAGATTAAGGCGATTGCCATATCAAGCGATTGTCTCAACTCGTCGGTGGCAAGCTATAAGCCCACTTACTTCGCTTGTGCTCCCGTAACAGTGGAGTATGACGGACGAAGCGTGAAGTTTGCATGCACCACCGAGGGTGCAGCCATCTATTACACCACCAACGGATATACTCCGTCGGATGATTCAGACAAGTATGACGGCAATGCTGTTATTCTCGACGGAATATCCACGGTGAAGGCTGTTGCCATCAAGAGCAATCTCAATAATGCCACCGTGACATTCGAACCTACTGCCTACTACAATGGCGGCAAGACCTACGTCACCAAGGCCGGCGACCTTGAGAAAGCCTATAAGTGGTGTGGCAAGGAGAAGATTATCGACGTAAGCATTGAGGGTAGTCTGAACGCTGCCGACATCACCACCATTAAGGGCATGAAGGCAGCCAAGTATCTCGATCTCTCGGAGGTGACGATCGCTGAAAAGACGTTGCCCGAGAAGGCGTTCGAGGGTCTCGACCTCATCAGTTTCTCTTCGCCTGCGGACATCACCGAGGCTGGCGACAGCTTGCTTAAGGATGCCAAGTCGATAGGTGCTGTGGTATGGAATGCCGACATCGCCATGCCTGAGAACATCATGGGCGACATCACTCCAGTGAATGCTCTGCTCTATGTGCAGAATGAGGACCATAAGAATAGTAAGTTCCGCAATGTGGTTGTCAATGGTGTGGCAAGCGATATTACTCTCTCTGATGCGGATGCTCTGTCCAACTTCTATTGTCCGGTGGAATTCACTGCCGACAAGATTAGTTACAGGCATACCTACACATTGCCCACGGAGAAGAACGTGCTTACAGGTTGGGAGGCTCTCTCATTGCCATTTACTCCCACTTCGATATCTCACTCTAAGAATGGAGAATGTGTGCCGTTTGAGGCATATAAGAAGAATCCTGAAAGCGGCAAACCGTTCTGGCTTTGCGAGTTGACTTCCACTGGTTTTGCCAAGGCGGAACAGATTGTAGCCAACAAGGGATATATAGTATGTATGCCCAACAACGAGGATTATGGCGACGACTATATTCTTGGCGGCAATGGCGATATCACGTATGTGGCAGAAAGTGCGACAATACCTGTGACAGCCACGGCATTCGATGATCCCGCCATGATGAACGACTATATCTTCCGTCCGAACTATGCGCATCTTGCACAGAACGACACGGTGATGGTAATCAACAAGACGGACTATGGCACTAACAGGCCTGGTAGCGTATTCGTGCCCAACCTGCGACCTGCATATCCGTTTGAGGCATACGTTACCAAGTCTCCGACATCTTCGTCGAAGGCAGCTCCGCTGCGTGTTGACGGCGGTGAGGTAGGCATCATGGAAACGCTCTACGGCTTTGGCGACATCAACCAGACCGTTTATTCTGAGGATGGCGCACTCTATATCTTCAGCAAGACGGCCGGAAAGGTCAAGATATACAAGTCAACTGGTATTCTCTACAAGACTGTGGATGTGCGGTCGGGATGGACAAGAGTTGACGACCTTGCCAAGGATGTATATGTAGTCAAGGGTAGAAAGGTTATCGTGAGATAATCAGCTCTTTAATGATATCTTAGATAATAGGCTCGGAGTTTTCCGGGCCTATTTTTGTAATGATGACAGTAGTGGATTACATATCTTCCATCGAAAGGCACGGATTCAATTATCAAGTGCAAATCTACAATATTTTAATATTTGTTTTTAGTGCAACTTACCCCCTAATATTTGCAACTTATTACACAAATATGCTTTTTGCCATAAATCGGCCATTTCCCCCGTTTGCAAAAGTGAATAATTATAGCTAAATTTGCAGAAAAATAATAATGTTTTGAGATGAAGCGAAATAGTTTGATATTGATATTTTCATTGTTTTCAATAATGGCATTTAGTCAGGTAAACAAGGAAAACGAGAAGCGTGCACGCGAACTGCAGGCCAGTGATGAATATATATGTGGACTCGGGCATGGCAATACACTAAAACAGGCAAGTAATGATGCCTTGGCGGCACTGTCGAGCCAGATCTCCACAACGGTATCGTCTGATTTTAATTATCTGGTCAACTCAGAGTCGAATGGTGACGATGTGAAAGAGTCGGTGAAGGTGGATAATATCATCCGCACTTATTCGCACACCACGCTCCGCAACGCCATGGAACTCGTGATAGAGGACGAACCAAATGCCACTGTGTTGAGATATATAAAGAAGTCAGAACTTGACAAGATATTCGAACAGAGGCGCAACAAGGTACTGGAATATGCATCCAATGCACAGAAATATGAGAAGGAAAACAAGGTGGCCGACGCTCTTAGCAGCTATTATGCTTCGCTTGCCTTGTTGCGTAGCCTGCCCGATGGCAGCGACATGAAGATTCGACTTGGATTCACCGAGGAGACACTGCTTATGCCCCTCATCATGAAGAATGTGAATGAGATATTAAATAATGTGGAGATAAAGACTGAGGCGATTGAAGATGATGGCGATGAAAGGACAATGGTAATCAACATACAATACAAAGGCAAACCGGCGGCAAACTTCAACTATACGTATTATAATGGCAGCAGTCGCTCTGATGTGTGCTCAGCAAAGGACGGTACGGGCGACATAACCATACCCAAGGGCATGAGTCTATCAAAGCTTGACATCCATGCAGAATATATCTGTGAGGATGAGGCTAACTATGACCGCGAATTGCGTGATGTGCTTGACAACACCACTCCTGTGCCCTTCCGTACGGCTAAGATGAAATTGGCAAAGGACAAGGAAGTGAAGGCTGTGGCAGCTAATGTTAACACGGCAACGGCCACTGTGATGAGTGCTCCCGCTTCCGCGGCTACATCTACTACTATGGACGACAGCAAGGTGTCGCCTTATCTTGACACTATGCAGAAGATAGAGCTTGCCATCCGACAAAAATCTTACGAGTCGATACGCGACTGCTTTACTGCCGAAGGCTATGACATGTTTAACAAACTTGTCAATTATGGCAAGGCAAAACTCTTGCGTTCGCCTGTGCTGCAATTCCAGGAGAACGGCGACGAGATTATTTGTCGCAGTTTCCCGATGAGCTTCACATTCAGTGGCAACCGCAGGACTTTCGTTGAAGACATCGTTTTCCATCTTACTAAGGATGGCAAGGTGTGCGAGGTGGCATTCGGTCTTAACAAGGCTGCCGTTGACGACATCATGAATCGTGGGGCATGGAGCGACGAGGCACGCAAGGTAATGATCAACTTCCTCGAAAGCTACAAGACGGCATACGCCCTTAAGCGACTCGACTATATCAGCAGCATCTTCTCCAACGACGCCCTCATCATCACCGGTTCGTTTGTGAAGAGCACTGGAAATAAGGAGGTAGGACCCACTAACGTCAAGCATGTGAAATACACCCGACAGACCAAGGCGCAGTATATGAAGAGCCTCAAGGCGTGCTTTGCCAGCAATGAATATGTCAATATCCACTTTGCCGACAATATAATACGTCGCTCGGCATCCAATCCCAATATCTACGGTATTCAGATCAAGCAGGATTACTACTCCTCGTCGTATGGCGACACAGGCTACCTCTTCCTGCTCATCGACTTCAAGGATGTGAAGGCTCCCCTCATCCATGTGCGCACATGGCAGCCCGACAAGGATCCCAATGCCCGTGATGGACGTATCGGTATGCAGGACTTCCAGTTGTAATCAAAGAAATTGAGTATGAAGAAGGTTTATCCGACAAAATAGATACAACGAGAATGAAGAAGCCGTCATTCCTTATGGTCCTCACGGCAAACGGCCCATATGCTTATAGGCGAGAAGATGGCATCTATGTAGTGCCAATTTCATGTCTTAATTGGAGGAACATTGTGTCTATGAAGTACCAATCTTATGTCATAAAGACTGATTAATCTTAGTTTTAAGTAAATTTAATAGCCAATATTGTTGCCTTTTCATTATTTATATGTATTTTTGCATCGAAAATCAGAGATTATGTGTACATACATAAACAAAGGTAATGAAGGGTTTAAAAGTGCGGTGAAGGGCACTTATATTGACAAGACGGGGATGATAGCAGTCATCAACCAAACACTTGACACGGAGAGACGCTTCACCTGTGTAACCCGCAGCCGACGCTTTGGCAAGTCCATGGCGGCAGATATGTTGTGCGCATACTATGACAAGTCGTGCGACAGTCGTTCTCTGTTTGAAGGACTCTCTATATCCATGCCTGATAAAGATATTAACGGAATAGTTGAGGATAAGCAATACGAAAAACATCTTAACAAATATCCTGTCATTAGTCTCGACATAACAGATTTCACGACGAAGTATGACCACGATCCCTCAATAGTACATCATATTCAGGAGGCAATAATAGATGACCTTTTGGCCACTTTCCCTGATTTGACGAGGAAAGGAGGTGACGACTTGATGGATGTTCTCGTAAGGCTCATATCAATTACAGGCGAGAAAATTATCATGATTATTGATGAATGGGATGCCATCTGTAGAGAGTTTGAGCAGTCGCCGGCTATTGTTGACGACTATATCAATATGCTTCGGCGACTGTTTAAGGGCGGCAGCTCCAAGAAGGTATTTGCCGGGGTATATATGACTGGCATATTGCCAATCAAGAAATATGACACCCAGTCGGCACTCAATAATTTTAGAGAGTATTCTGTGGTAAACCCTGGTAAGCTTGCTTCATATTTTGGTTTTCAGCCTAATGAAGTGGAATCTTTGGCCAATAGGAATTCATTTCCTGTTGACGAACTGAAGGAATGGTACGACGGCTACAGGATAGGGGACGAACCGTCGATATATAACCCATATTCTGTGATTGAGGCAATAGAAAACGGCAAGTGCACCAGTTGTTGGTCAACAACAGGGGCATACGACTCAGTCGTTACATATATTAACCGAAACTTCGAGGGGCTAAAAGATGACATAATATTGATGTTGGCAGGCGGACGTTGCCGAGTAAACACGACGAAGTTTCAAAATGACTTGTCAATCATCAATAGCAAGGATGACGTATTGACTGTGCTCATTCATCTTGGCTATCTATCCTATGACCCCGACAAATCTGAATGTTATATACCCAACAAGGAGGTGCGCATTGAGATGACTAACGCCGTGGAGGCAACTGACTGGAAACGCCTAAATGATGCCCTGGCTGCATCGGAGAAACTCCTTGCTGATACACTTGAAGGACGTGAGGAAGCTGTAGCACGAGGGATGGAACTGGCTCATGACGAGAATACAAGCATCTTGTCGTATAACGATGAAAATTCCCTTTCCTGTGTTTTGTCAATAGCATATTATTATGCCAAGAATAATTACGTTTGGCATCGTGAACTACCGTCTGGCAAAGGCTTTGCCGACATCGTGTTACTTCCAAGAAGCGGAGTCGTAAGTCCAGCCTTGGTAATTGAATGGAAAATTAACGAGACTGCCGAGACTGCAATACAACAGATTAAGGAAAAGGGATATATAAATAAGGTGAAGGAATATTCCGACAAAATCTTGCTCGTAGGAATAAGCTATGACAAGAAGAGCAAGAAACACATTTGCAAGATAGAAAGACTTGAGGGATGCTGAATAGTTACATTATGGCTTGATACGCCCCGAATTATTTAAATAAAATTATTTTTTTTGCATAAAATGCCTGTGTTTAAGAGAAACTTTGTATCTTTGCGTCGAAATAAAGTAAATATTGACTATTGCATTCATACACGATATTGACTTTTTTTCGATGCAAAGACACAATGCTTTTCTTAAAATATACTAAATAGATGTGTAAAAGTGTATCATACACTTGGAAATAAGTGCAAAAAAGTGTATCTTTGCAGCGAAAATAGGTGCAGAAAAATGTATTTATTTATCTATTATATGTGTATAAAAATGTAGGATAGTATATGGAAAGGACTGTATTACAGCAACTTATCTCTTGGAAAAATAGCGATGATAGAAAACCGCTTATTCTGAATGGAGCAAGGCAAGTGGGGAAAACATGGGTTTTGCGTGAGTTTGCCAAGAGAGAATATAAAAAGGAAGCATACGTGATATGCCGCAAAAATGAGTATGCAAGGAGCATCTTCACAAAGGATTTCGACGTGGAGAGAATATTGCGTGGCTTGAGGGCAATCACTTCTGTTGATATTACTCCTGATGACACTTTGATTATTTTGGACGAGGTGCAGGACATCCCCGAGGCAATAGAGGCACTTAAATATTTCTGCGAGCAGGCTCCGCAGTATCATATAGCTGTGGCGGGTTCGCTGTTGGGCATCTCGTTGCATGCCAATGTTTCATATCCCGTAGGGAAAGTTGACGAGATTAACATTTACCCTATGAGTTTTGAGGAATTTCTGCTTGCCAAAGGAGAGAAAGAGATATACAAATCAGTAGTGGCAAAGGATTATGCCACTACCAATATGGTGCATGAAAAACTTGTTGAACTTCTACGCCAATATTATTATGTTGGAGGCATGCCTGAGGCTGTCCAGAAATATATTGATACTGGTGCATTACAAGCTGTCAGGCGTATTCAAAACCGCATTTTGAGCGGATATGACATAGACTTTTCAAAGCATGCACCAGCTGACCAAGTTCAGCGCATAAGAATGGTGTGGAGAAGTATTCCGTCGCAGCTATTCAAGGAGAACAAGAAATTCATCTATGGCACATTGCGCAAGGGAGCAAGGGCCAAGGACTTTGAACTTGCCATTGAGTGGCTTGTGAATTCGGGGCTTGTGTATAAGGTGGCTCGTTGCAACAAACTGTCCCTTCCATTAGCCATTTATGAGGACTTGTCTGCATTCAAGCTGTATTTTTTAGACTTAGGACTTCTTGGTGCAATGGTAGATACAGAGGCGAGCCAGATATTAGTATCCAATAATGCGTTTACTGAGTATAAAGGAGGAATGACAGAGCAATATGTGCTGCAGCAATACATATCGCATGGGGTATCACCAATTTATTATCACAAGACGGATGATTCGCGTCTTGAGATAGACTTTGTTGTTCAACATTCATCACATATTCTTCCTGTTGAAGTTAAAGCCGAAGCAAATGTCAGGGCTAATTCCCTCACCATGTTACTTGCCAACAATCCCGACATGCAGGCAATAAGATATTCCATGCTGCCCTACAAAGAACAGGGGCAACTTACCTGCATACCATTATATATGGCGTGATAATAGTGTCTTACTCTTCATTCTAAATCCAGCCCCAGCCTTTTGGCTTTGATTTCAGTGTGGAATAATGCTCTTGGATGAGAAATAGAAATGGTCGCGGACGTAATGTAGAACATTCATCCGCGACCTTTTTATATAGATAGAGAGATATTTGTATCAATTGTTGTTAAAAACATTGACAAAACCAAAACTCTTAAGGAAGTTGGTACTTCCATATCTCATACCATTATTAAGTGGCTTAATGTAAACATCTGAGTCCCAGAAATCACCATACTCCTTATATACATATCTTTTAGTTCCATTTACAATGTATTCATTATACGTATTGGAATTATATATGTATTGTTGGTCATTGTTCATAGCCAAATCCGAGGCATATATCAAGTCAATACTTGTGATGGCATGAGAAGTCGGGTCATAATGATATTGCAGCTCTGCGACATAAGGTTCTGATTCAGGATATTCATAGGCAATGGCCTTAAGGAAATTACCACTTTCATAATAATCGCTATTAACAGGTCCGTAGTAATCATCACCATATTTTTTGACTATATCATCTATGCTCTGATTTACCTCAGCCGAATGTTCTTTCACACCATTTCTTACTACCACCTTGACAGCAGTTTCAAATCCGTCACATTTTGCGATGACGAAAGTAGTTCCTATACCAACAGTTGTGATATTGCCGTTGGCATCTACTTTTGCAACGTGGGGATTCAACGAAATAAACTCGTCAGGAGAAAAACCATCAGGATAGTTTTCAATCCTAAATGTCTCGGACATAAATTTGTTATATGTATTTATGACACGATGGTATGTAACAAAACTATGGGTGTACGTATCCAACATCTTGAGTGTACAATTATCAACATTCATTATGTCATACGACTTGTCAATAGATACTTCTTGCGCCTCATATAGTGACGTTGTTTTCATGTGTTTTGTACGACTCGAATAAAACCAACTACCGACTGCAGTTCTCCATGGTTCACCAGAAGTTTCATAATTAGCATACACATCCAGCTTCAACTTTGCATTGTTGTCAATAATCATGTGTACAGCCGAGAACTTATTTGTTCCATCATAGAAGAGCCATTCCCCATATAAATTCATAGGGTCAAAATTTCTGTCACTGATAATGTCGTCATCATTACAAGACATGACAGTTAACAAGCATATAAAATATATTATTTTCTTCATAATTACAAAAATTTATATTTTTTCATAAGCCAATCCCGCATTACCATTAGTGAATGTTATTGGGTACATAATTACCTGCGGCATCATATTCCAATAATCCTTTCGATTACAATAAACATCATAGCCATTATATGTAAACCCACCATAATATTTGCTCTTAAGCCAGTTCTCTATGTACTCAGTGGAATATCCGGGATAACATTGCATATTTATCCGATTTACCTCCCTTGTATTATTGTCGAAATATACCTGTATGGATTGGAAAATATCATTATAAGGCAGTGTTGTCTCCAAGAAGCCATACCTTTGATATATCTCATTCTCATTTACTATCCAGTTATAACAATGAAAATTCCACATTTCATCTACACTGTCAAAATAAATGTAATCATAACATGCATAGAATCCATTTCTTTGAATAGCCCAATAAGCAGTATGTTGTAATGTGTCAAGCTCACAAGTCATATTCGTTCCATCTCGTTTCAGCAAATAAACCAATCTTCCATCTATCGTATTTGCATAAGTAAATCTTTTATCTAATGACTCCTTAATCTTTTGCATGTCGCATGATGTCCAATAATTTGCCGCAACCGCCCTAACTCTGTCCTCTTTGTCAAAGTGAAAATCCACAAACTTTATCTGCTTGTCTCCAACGACATAAAAGTATTGATTCTCAAGATTAAATGTTTCCCCAGCAAAATATTTTTTTCCAAATAGCCCAAAGATATGGTCTTTGCTTGTCATTAACTCATCAAAAAAGTCAGTGGCTTGACTATCGCCATCTTTTACAATTACCTTGATGACAACAGCATTTCCATTAGGATAACGAGCTGTAATATACGCCTCGCCAAATTTTCTTGCTGTAATTATTCCAGGCTTGAGGATGGAGTTGACATCTTCGCTGTCACTGTAACTATTTATTGATGCAATAATATGTGAGGATGATTCAAAAGTAGGTTTCCCTGATTCACCATTGTATTTGAACTCTCTTGTCTCACCGACTTCCATTTCATAAGTATCAATAATTCTGTAGTAAGTGTCAACAGAATAGTCATAAGGATTCAAGGTCGTGAGTTTATTTCCTTCAACCTTGTATTCAACAGGATCCAGCCATCCTTGTCCTCCTTTATGGTCCTGTCCACGGCGCAAAATATTACCACTGATATTATATATACCAGTGCCTGATTCTTGGGTTTGGCTGACATCCATAATGGAAGGCATATTTATGGCCATAAAGGAGTATGTTCCATCTTCATTAAACGAATACTCTATACGATATACCGACTCTTTATCTGTGTTATCGGCATACCAACTGCCTATAATGTCTCCTGTGCCGATATTTGGCTTGAACAATTCTTCATCGTCATTGTTGCAAGAATTCATACAAAACATTGCTTGCAGAATTAGTAGCAACAAAAAGATATTCTTCTTTTTCGCAATCATAAGCTAATTATTTAAAATTAGTAACGTAAAACATATCCAAGCTTAATCTCCAGAGAGTTAATCTTTTGTTTATAACCCTTCATATTATTCTGACCTGTTTCGAGCAGGATGGGTATTCTTGTTCCTTCAAAATAATCATCATTTGCCATATTTGATAACATGAGATTATAGGTAGCTCCAATTTGGAAGCCTTTCAGTTCATAGGTGGCACCAAATTTCAAACCATAATTAAATCGTTTCAATGGTGACTTTTGGAATGAGAAACTGTATTGATTCTCCAATCCCATATCACCAGATTTACCAATCGTCGTATATGAGTGAAGTTTCTTGTATAAGTCAATATCAGATTCATACATAATATTTTTGGAGAAGTCGCCAGCTGGCTTATCTGTAAAAATAAAATCTCCTACACGTGGATAATTCTTACCATTTGCCTCAGATGCTCCGCTGAGTTTTAATTTTGCGGATAGGCCATAATTTACGTATCCTCCAGCGTTGATGTGAAGGCTACCATACTTTGACAATACAAAACGATATGAGAGCATCAGTGGCACTTCGATGAGATGCATATTATAGCTTTCCTCAAAATTGTATTGTAATGTACCCATTTGAACATATGATTCCGTTTGAGATACTGTATAATCGCTATAACTTCCACTTTGCTGATTTTTATACTGAAGATAACTATAATTAAGACCAGCCATGAGGTAGAGGTTCTTGTATAGGCGATAATCAGCCAAGAGTCCTACAGTGAAGCCTGATGCCGATGAGAAATTTGCATTCTCTTCAGAATTGCCCTTGCCATAGTTGATGGCACTACCAGCGAAATCACCTCCTGAAGACACCGACACATTGGGCATGAGATAACCGGCAGTGACGCCAAATGAGAGACGGCGACCGCCCAACTGACGATTGAAGAAAAGACTGTCGGCAAAGGATGTGAGTGTGCAGGTGTAGCTCTGGTGCTCAGCCTGACGGATATTGATGACGGTGTCAACGGGATAATACTTCTCCTTCTCCATTCTCACCTTATATTTTCCAGGCTCCATGCGTCCGCTCTTGTAGGGCGATGTTCCCACCTGCTTGCCGTTAACCAAGACATTGAAGCCCTGGACAGGAAGAGTGAAAAGGTCGAATGTGCCGAAGAGGGCACGCAGTTTGGCATCCCTTCTCACCACCTCGCCCTGAAGGTCGATCTCGCCTTCCTGAGGCTCGTATTGGTCGGCTGTCACCTTATATGTATGCTTGCCCTTGGACATCATGGCGGCAAACACGCCGTTCTCGGTCTTCACCTCCATGCCGTCGATGAACACAGATGCGTCGTCGGGATTATGACTCAACACGAACATCTGAGTGTTGGTGTTGGCAGTGGCTTGCTCAGCCGACGAGTAGTTCTTGAGTCGCAACTCATACACAACTCCCTCGTCGATGTTCTCAGTGTAGTTATACAACAGGGGGAAATAACCCTCATGGGCAAAAGAGAGGCTGCGGGCACCATACGGCACATATATCCATATCTCGCCGTTGTGCTGCTCCGTCTTTACGATACCAAGGGCGTCGGCACGGAACTCGATGTCCTTCAGATTGGTTATCACGCGGATAAGGGCGCAGAGCTTGCCCTCGTCGTTATCCGTAACGGGTTTTGTGACGCGAGCCGTGAGGTCTTGGTCCATACGCGTGAACTTGGCGACGTCCATAGTTGACTGCGCCGTGATGTCGATGGCAAAGAGTAGAGCCATGACAACTGTAAGGAGTGTTCTTTTCTGATTCATAAGCATTATTTTTGATTGTGAATTATAATATTTATTTTATCCGAAAGGATATTATTTTTCTGCAAAATTAGCTATAATTATGCAATTTTGCAAATGCGAAAAACTGAGGATTTATGGCAAAAAGCAGTTTTGTGTGACAAGTTGCATATATTGGCGGTCAAGTTGCAAGAAAAACAAATGCAAATATATTGTAGATTTATTTTTTTTTATTATCTTTGCACCCAAGTAATAACTTACCATAATTAGACGATAAATGAAGAGATTTTATATATATATTATAATGTACGTCATAATGCTCTCGGCATGCAATGACAACAGGCAAGGACAGCTGGAACAAACCAACCGCCTAAGACAGATGGTGGAGGACTCCGTACAGTTGGGGAACTCGGAATATGCCCTCGCCACTATCGACTCGGGGTTGACTGCCGCCAAGGACAGTGACATATATTATCTGTGGCTTTGCACCAAGAACAAGGCTAATTATTGGGGTATGGATGCAAAGGCGATGCTCGCCACCAATAAGCGCATAAGCGACTATCTGAAAAGAAATTCCGACAGTACGCTCACCCGCCAATGGGTGAAGGCGGAGTGCTTGATGTCGCAAAGCGTGTTCCAGACAGCCATCATGGGTCGCCCTGACTCAGGACTTGTGTATAATGCCAAGGCACTGCAAGCAATGAGACACCTAAAAGGCTGTGACAACAATCTCATTATCACCCTGACCAACCGTGCCTTCTTCTATAAGCAGAACGGACAGCTCGACTATAGTGCCGATGCCTATCTGAATGCTCTCAATGCAGCCGACTCACTACATTCAAGCTATCATAGTCGAATAGCCATAATGCTGGGAATAGCGTCGGTGTATAATGCGATGCAGGATCTTGAGAATGCCAATATTTGGTGGAAACAGTTGGAGAGGGAACTGCCAAGAATGAAAGACAGCGACAAATATATCTTCTATAACGACCGTGGCAACTACTATTATTTCGCCAAGGACTACTCGAATGCAAAGCGTTGTTTTGAAAATGCCGCCAATATCACCAAGGGTAATCCGCTGAAGGAGTGGGACTACTATACGGCACAAGCCAATCTCGCAGAGATATACATCTGTCTTGGAGATGCCGACAAAGCCACACAGGCTATCAACGAGATGGAGACATTCAGCCGCAAGGTGGGATTCGACATGCTTCTCTACTATGCCGACACTGAGCGAATAAAGATAGCCTTGCTTAAAGGCGACAAGGCTGAAGCGGCAAGGATACTGGCAAATTCACGTATTGACGAAAATATGATAATCGATCAGAGGCTCATGAGGATGAAGGCCGAGAAAGACCTGTATTCACTCACGGGACAATACGAAAAAGCCTTCAATATCCAAGGAGATATACAACACATCGACGACTCCATACGTGCCGCCAACATCAAGATGCGCATGAGTGCAAACATGCTTAAATACCGTCATGACAAGCGTATCATGCAACAGCAAAGGGAGATTGAGAAAAAGGAAATGACATCAATCATTGCATGGATAATATGTGCCGTGGCAATAATGGGCGTAGCTTTGCTTACACTGACAATGATAATGAGACGCAGAAAACAGAAAATACGCGACCTTACCATGAGACAAAAACTTGTGGAGCAGAAGATGGAAAACGTGAGAAACCGCATTTCACCGCATTTTATCTTTAATGCACTCAATCATGAGATGTTAAGTCAGATGAAGGGTGAGGAGGTTGATTTCTCTCAACTCACCCAACTATTAAGAAGAGGACTCGATATGGCGGAACACCTTCACACATCACTCGCTGACGAACTTAGCTTCATTGACTACTTCGTGAGCATTGAGGGACGCAAACTGGGGGCAAAGTTTCAATATGTCAAGGATATAGAAGATGGAGTGGATGTTGCCAATACTTCACTGCCCACAATGACTATTCAGCTATTCGTAGAGAACGCTATCAAGCATGGTCTCCGCCCCATAGCAGCCATACCCAATGCTACTCCTGTCCTCACTATACAAGCCCGAGTCAAGGACAACGGAGTGATTGTTAGGGTTATTGACAACGGCGGCGGTTTGGACGGCATCTCAATGGGTGAGAATACCGGAATGAGAACCATACGTCAAACAATACAGATTCTCAACGCCCACAACCACGACAAGATAGCCTTTGGCATTGACAACAACCCGAAGCCAGAGAGCGGATGTACCTCGTGGATATATCTTCCCGACAACTATAAATACGAAATATGACACAGAAGAAAATCAGGGCATATATTATCGACGACAACGTTGATGCATGCGAAGTATTGAAAATAATGTTGGAAAGGCATTTCTCCGTCGAGACAGTAGGTGTATGCAACAGTGCTCTTGCTGCCATCGACGACCTGATGGAGAAAACCACCGACATCATATTCCTTGACATCGAAATGCCAGACATTTCCGGTCTTGAATTTTGCCAGCTTATCAAGCAGCAGATTAACCCCGAGACAAAGGTCGTCTTTTATAGTGCGCACAGCAAATACGTTATCAATGCCATGCGCCAGGAGGCATTCGACTTTTTGCTCAAACCGCCCACGATGGACGAGATAGGCAAGATTATTAGCCGGTATTATGAAAACAAGTTGACCACTATTGACAAAGCGTCAAGGTGTAGCCAACTCCCGAGACCTTTGCTCGTGGTGAACTACAAAAACGAGCAGATAAGAATAGATATCGACAACTGTGCTTTCTTCCGGTTTAGCACTGAAGATAATTCGTGGGAGGTAGTATGTATCGACGGTAAGAGCTTCACGCTGCGCCGACGTACAAATGCTGACATGATTCTCAGTCTCACACGAGATTTTGTTCAAATCAACAAGAAAAACATTGTGAATGTACGTTATGTGGACATGATATCCGAAAACCGCTGTCTGCTGAACATCAAGACCGATGAGGACTTGCTAATCAGCCGCAGTTTCAAGCAGACATTCCTCGATGCCTTCTACTCAATCTGATAATCGATTACCGCCGCATCTCCACCGCCTCGTTGTGGTCGGTGAGATATAGGTGGGGCTGCACTTTAAAGTCTCGATCGGCCAATGACTTGGTGAGGTCGAGATTCTTTGTTTTCACTCCTCCCATCTCGAGCATCGTATGGAAAAAGGAGATGCTATTGGATGTCTGCTTTGTGCTATTGATACGCAATGCTGTGACAATGTCGGGATATGCCGAACGGTATGATGATGAAGTCCATGCAAGGAGCGGAACACGAAGTTCGTAGTCGCTGGGATTGGGTGATGCATGAAGGAATTTCTTCCTGTTGTCGTCGTAGATATTCTCGCCATGGTCGCTGGTGTAGAGCCATGCTGCATAGGATGACGACGAGGAGAGAAGTGACGATAGTTCGTAGAGGAAGCGGTCGGTGAAGCGGATGGTGTTGTCGTAGGCATTCACGAGGCATTGCTTGTTCTCGTATTTTGCCTCACTCTTGTCGTCGGGCAGGAAATGTGCCATCTGCCGTGGGTAGCGCTCGTTGTATTTGAAGTGACTGCCATAGGTGTGGAGAACGATAAACTCCTTTTTTCTGCCCTTGGCCAATATGCTTTTAAGGATAGGCAGCAATTCCATATCTGATACATTATCCTTGGCTCGCTCTGCCTCCTTGATAAATATGCAACTATCAGCCTCCATACCAAGAAAATCGATAAATGAATGGTTGGGCAACTGGTTGGAAATGAATGATGTGTGGAATCCAGCCTCGCGGAATGCGGCGATGATGCCTTTCTCGCGATAGAGTACAGAGTAATCGGATGCTGTGGCGGCTGTCAGGAGCATCGGAACGCTCTTGTGGGTGGTGTTTGATTCTGTCCAAGCCTTACGGAACACGATGAGGCTACTGTCCTTTTTCAATCTTGACAGCATGGGATTAGTGTCGCGCTGATAACCATAGAGGGCAAAGTTATCCGAGCGGGCAGTTTCGCCAATAACCATTACATATACTTCGGCACTGTCTTTCGGGTGGGAGGAAATGGCATCAAACCGATAGTCGGCCACACGCTCTTGATAGTGGGCTGAAATCCAAGTGCGCTCCACAGCAAGATAGAGGTTGTATGTGACATTCAGCGGGAAAACATTATTGAGCAGACAGAACGATGTGTCAGCAAGATAGGCTGTAGCCACAGACATAAGTCCCGCAATCGTTATGCCACCGCCAATGCGACGCATCTTGCGGATAAAACTAAATTCAAGAACATGTTTTCCACGAATATTTGCCACTGCCATGCCCAAAGGCGGCAGATAGAGCAAGCATACTATGAGAACGGCAGGCAGAATGCCGTCGAGCAGTTCGGTGGCTTCGGAGACATTGGTAGTCACCACGTTCAGCAGCATATCCACTGCAAGTACACCATTGCCATACAGATAGAGCAAAACAATCTGGAATGCAGAGAAGAAGATATATGGGAATAGCCACCAAGTCATCTTCCCAGGCTTATGGGATAAGGTCATGAGTAGCGTGTATATGCCGAGAGGAAGCAGAATATTGGCAATGCAAGCCCACATCGACATCCCCTCAGTGATGTTGAGCACGACATTGGGCACCATCAGTGTCGCTATCGTCAGCCAATATAGTATCTTACAATTCCTCATCCCTAATTCCTCATTCCTAATTCCTTAAAACGCTTCATTGATATTGAATATGAATCCACTGTGTCCAGGCTTGCCAAAGCCGTAGTCAAGGCGCACGTTGACATTCTTCTTAAATTCCCAGCGATAGCCAAAGCCCCAGTTGGGAAGGAGAGTGCGGAAGGTGATGTTGCTGAACTTGCTGAACACCGTACCGAATCCGCCCCACAGCACTACGCCATTGCGCTTCCACACATGCTGGCGCAGTTCGACCTGAGTCTCAAACTTATGTTTGTCCCTGTATCGTCCCTCGTAATATCCGCGCATGGAGTTGCTACTGCCAAAGAGAGCCATCATTGCCCACGACGGATTGCCGAAATTGAGTGCGGCTCGGAAGTCATGCCCCAAAATCGCTCCTTTCCATAATCGAGCATACACACTGCTTTGTATCTCGGTGGTGGTGAAGGCATATTTATTGCCAAGGAACTTTGGGCGGAACGACTGCTCAATATTCAGATAATACCCTCGGTGAGGATTGGTGAGCACGTCGCGCGAGTCGTACATCAACTGAAGACCAAACCCTAAGTTCCATACCGACATGTCCTGACCATTCATCAGTTCGGGACGTGTCACTTTCGATGAATGGATATAATCGTAGGCGAACATTGGACCGAGATAAAGGTTGTTGGCCAGTTTTACTGCAAACGAAGCCTTTATTCGTGCCTGCCAGCGCTTCATCTCGCTACCGTTTTTGTCGTCATCACAACTGTCATAGCCGATACCCCAGAATCCAGATGGAAAGGAAAAGAAATACACGGTATATTTGAGACGGTATTTGTCCTGCGGAAAGATATTTGTGCCACGAATACCGAGGAGATAAAATCCCACGGTGGAGACATCGCTAAACAACGACACATTGGATGGTGGTAGGAGAGTGTCGGTTTGGCATGTGCGATAAAGACCGGCGGCCACAAGTCCAAGTCCTAATTTTATGTCTGAATTGTAATGAGGACCACCAATGACACTGAAATCAAATTTCTTGTGCTTCTTGTTCTTGTTGGCATCGTTGAAATAGTCGAGGAAGCGGGTAAAGAATGATTTCTTTTTTATGGTGGTATCAGGTTGGGCGTTAGATAAAGTAGTGTCGGCATAAGTCTCGGCACATGGCTGCTTAGCCAGCATGAGGGAATCATTCCTCATACTGGTATTTTCCGCTTTTACAGCCAATGTCACTGCAAATAAAAGCGAAAAAGGAAGCAACAGTTTACGTATATCCATATCCAATCTTAAAATGTCGGTGCAAAGATAGGTATAAATATCGAGAAACTGTAGTTTCCTTTTTCGCTAAAGATGTTCTTTTATTCTTAAAAACTCTGTGTCTTTGTATCTCTGTGTTTAAATTATAATCTTTGTCTTGTGATAATACTCCCGGAATTCAGTTGGAGCACATCCTTTTTTCCGTTTGAACACACGGTTGAAGTTACTCAGATTATTATATCCACAAAGATAGCAAATATCAGCAATACTCTTATTCGTATCCACAAGCATTCGAGAGGCATATCCAAGGCGGATGTCGATGATATAGTCGCTCACGGTGCGCCCTGTGTGCAATTTGAAGAACCGGCTGAAGGCAGTCTCACTCATACAGGCAAGTTGGGCAAGGGTCTTCAGTTTGAGTTCGTCCATATAATGACTGTTGATATAGTTCTTTACCTTTAGTATTCGGTGAGAGTCCTCCTCGATATTCACCTTTGCATAACTTGATGTGGCAAGAGTATATGAACCTTCACATCTCGACAATGAGTCGAGAATCTTCAAGAAACTGATGAATGCCTCGAATCCATCCTTTATGCTACTCAGTGAAAGTATGTCGTTATATACTTTCATGATGGCATCCATGGGGAACGCAAGTCCCTTGCGAGCCTGGTTGAGCATACGGTAGATGCGTTGGAAGGGATTCTTGGTGAACAGGCTATCCGATGACATGTCAAACTTGAACTGCACCGTTATCTCGTGAATATCCTGGCTCACGCATGAATTCTGCATCCACACATGTTCCAGTTCGAGACTCGTGATAAGTACAAGGTCATACTCGCCAATCACTTCACTGCTGTCGCCCACAATACGTCGCACGCCTGATGCATGCTCAACGAAATTGAGCTCAAACACCTCGTGATTGTGAATAGGGTAGGTAAACTCTTTTTTGTGACGGTCGGCAATGTACAACACGTCCTTGTCCATGAGAGGAGTAATCTCATGAAGCACATGATCGGGGGCGGCAGTTGGTTTCATATTCTTAAGTTAAGAATTAAGAATTAAGAGATTCTCTCTATTATTTCAAGGCACATGCGACCGTTGTGATACGGACACTTCCAGAATCCAGCCTTGTCGTCGTCGAGGTTGAGTGTTCCGTCGGGATGGCGGCTCCAATACCACTCGCCAGCCTCATAGTCGATGAGGTTGTCCTTGATATACTGCCAGCAATGTAGTGACTTGTCGAGAGCCGACTCGTCGGCGAAGTACTGGTAGATATTATAAAAACCTACGACTGCTTCTGCTTGTACCCACCAATGCAGGTCGTCATCCACACGTCCAGTGTCGAGGTTGGCCTCATGTATCATCGAGCCATCGGGATTGAGTCCCTTTTCAGATGCCTTTGCCACGAGAGGCACAATCGCCTCCACTCGTTTAAGCACCTCAGCATCACCGAGCACAAGTGCTGCCTCATGCATGAGCCATGAGCACTCGATGTCGTGTCCGTAGCTCTCAAGATGTCCAGCACCTCGTGTCCAGTCGTTCTCGAAGAAAAGGTCGAGATGATTGGTCTCTGGATTGAGGATCTTGTCGGTGAAGATGCCTATCATATTGCGTAATGCCTTCTCAAGGCGCTCATCCTTCCATACACGGTAGAGATTGGTGTATGGCTCAATGATATGCAGGTGTGTGTTCTGCGACTTGGGATAGTTGGCGTCGAAATCCGACAGTCTCATATCTGCAATCTCGCCCCATTCTCTTGTGCAAGCCTCGATATATCCATTATATATCACATCGAGTGAGTGTTCCTCGATACAGTCGAAGAGTTGTATGGCATAGTCGAGAGCCTCCTTGTCGCCAGTGGCGCGCACATATTCGCTCAATCCGTAGATCATAAATCCAATGGCATAAAACTGCTTCTTGGTGTCCTTGGGATTGCCATGGCAGTCGAGCGACCAGTAGGTGCCTCCATATTCGCGGTCGATGAAATGGGCAATGATATAGTCCTTGGCTCTTGTTGCCATTTCTAGATATTCGGGCTTACCGAGCACACGATATGCTGCCGAGAAAGTCCAAAGTATTCGGCCATTGAGAATGCCACCCTTTTCAGCGTCGGCATGCAAGTGGCCATGACCGTCGATACGACCATAGAATCCACCGTTTAGGCGGTCAACCATGTTTTCAATCCAGAAGGGCAGGATGTTACCCGTGAGCACATCCTGCATTTCCTTCTTGAATGTTCTTAACTTGTTATTTTCCATTGTATGAATGATTGTTGGTTATTATTTCTTTATTGGATACTTGAGTACCAATATTACAATAAATATCGCTATCACAGCTGGGAACAACGAGAAGAGCGACCATATCATCGTAAGAACCGAGTCGGTGATGGATGACGGATCGACAATGGCGTTGCCCATATCGTCGGTGGTCATATTTGCACCGGCAAGACCCAGGAACAAGGCTACGAGTGAACCGGATATGGCTGTACCGAATTTCTGCGACATTGTACCGGATGAGAAGATAAGTCCTGTAGATGAACTTCCGTTTTTCTTTGTGGCATAGTCAGCCACGTCGGCATACATTGACCAAAGCAGAGGTGAGTAAAGACCGATACCTACTGAGGTGAGTATCACCACTGCAATCATCAACCAAATATATGCGGGATCGGTAGGTATGAAGAAGAAAGCTATGGAGAATACTGCGCAGATGACAGCCGCCCAGATGAAAGCCTTGCTCTTCGAACCCACTTTTTCAGTGAACTTAGGTGAAAGACCACCGAATATCATACATGTGAGCTCGCCGAAGGTCATGAACACTGTGTAATTGATAATCAGGCCATTTACGGTGATTTCGCCACCAAGACAGTAGGTAAGCATATATCCCGCAACGGCATATCTGAAACCATTGAAGAAGTTGGTGCACACACCGATGAGCGTGAGGTATATCCATGGTTTGTTTCTGAAGAGGTCAACAAACTGCTTGAACGAGAACTTCTCAGCACGCTTCGGTTTGAGTCTCTCCTTTGTCATTAGTCCGCAGGCAAGGGTCATCACTGCTGCCAAGATACCGAATCCGGCACCAAGTATGGCATACTGGTGTGACTCGGTTCCACCTACCATCTTCTGCAGATAGGGGAAGGAGAGCAATGTGACGAATCCCATGGCATAGGCGCCTACCATACGGAACGACGAGAACTGGTTTTTCTCATTGTCATCATCAGTCATCACACCGAGCAACGAACCATAAGGCACGTTGACCATGGTATATGCCGCCATCATAAGCAGATAAAGTGTATATGCATAAATGCGCTTGCCTGTATAACCCAACTCGGGTGTATAGAGCAATAACGCAAAGATTACTCCAAAGGGAATGGCACCGAAGATAAGCCATGGACGATATGTGCCCCAGCGCGACTGAGTGCGGTCGGCCAAGCTACCCATGATAGGGTCGGTGAATACGTCGAACATTCGGGCGATAAGCATCAAGGACGCTGTGTCGGCGAATGATAATCCAAATACGTTTGTGAAGAACAGGGGAAAGGCTATTGACATGATTTTCCATGTGATACCACCTGCGGCGGCATCACCTAATGCATAGCCAATTTTTTCAGATAATTTTGACATGTTAAATATTCAATTTTGGTTATCAGTAGATAATATTGTGAATAGCGGAATTATCTCCGCTATTCACATAAATTAATGTTATAGATTTCTGTTTTTTGCTACTAATTTCTTGATGGTCTCAACGCTCTTGGCTGTGAAGAATCCGTCTTCGGGAGTGTTGAAGCAGTAGTCAACGAGGCGGTCGATGGTGGATGTTGCCACATGCATTCTTGTATCACTGCTTGCATAGTAGATGAACACCTTGCCATCCTCGTCGGCAATCCATCCATTGGCAAATGCCACGTTCATTACGTCGCCGATATACTCCTCGCCCTCGGGAACAAGGAAATAACCTCCAGGCTGTGCAATCACCTTCGTAGGGTCGTCGAGTGCTGTCATATAGAGATAGAGCACATAACGCAAACCGCTGGCACAACCGCGCACTCCGTGAGCCAAGTGGAGCCATCCCTTAGGAGTCTTGATAGGATGGGGACCCTCGCCGTTCTTCACCTCCATGATGGTGTGATAGTGGCGGGCGTTGATGATCTTCTCTTCCTTGACCTCGGCATGGGTGATGTCGTCAACAAGAGCCCAACCGATGCCGCCACCCGAACCAGTGTCGATGAATCCGTCCTGAGGACGTGTGTAGAAGGCATACTTGCCGTCAACGAATTCGGGATGAAGTACTACGTTGCGCTGCTGACTCTTAGACTTCAGGTCGGGCAGACGCTCCCAGTTGACGAGGTCCTTTGTGCGTGCGATACCTGCTGTGGCAGTAGCTGCCGAGAGGTCGCCTGGCTGTGAGTCGTCATGACGCTCAGCACAGAACACGCCATAAATCCATCCGTCCTCGTGGGCTGTGAGTCGCATGTCATATACATTGGTTGCAGGGATTACATCCTCGGGCAGAGTGATGGGCTCTTCCCAGAAGCGGAAATTGTCGATACCGTTAGGACTTTCTGCTACGGCGAAGAAACTCTTGCGGTCGGCACCCTCAACACGAACAACGAGTACATACTTGCCATTCCACTTGATAGCACCCGAGTTGAGTGTGGCATTCATCATGATACGCTCCATCAAGTAGGGGTTGTCCTTCTCACAGAAATCATATCTCCACTCAAGCGGTGTGTGAGCCGCTGTGAGGATAGGGTTCTCATACTTTTCATAAATGCCGTTATACTTAGCCGATGGCTTGTTGGGCTTGCTCAGCAGTTCCTCGTGCGCCTTGCGCAGAGCTGCCACTCTTTCATTAAAATCACTCATGATGGTTATATGTATATTTTTTAATTCTTTAATTTTTTAATTCTTTAATTCTTTAAGCAGCCATGCCACCCACTCGTCCCACTGCTCCTGATACCAGA
>OBLI01001042.1_pt1 | contig 28221 bp, 14 predicted proteins | sample 1519701 | NCBI WGS metagenome assembly OBLI01 (sample SAMEA3663005, study PRJEB22513) | pig gut metagenome | biome: pig gut; feature: pig-associated habitat; material: faeces | place: France | collected 2012 | reverse complement strand
AACAGATAAAAAAACTCCGTGAACTCAACCTTCTCTTCCGACAAGGCAGTGCCAAAAACGGTTTGTGGGTGATAAATAGAAATTAATAGTCTTTGCAATTGTTTGAAATCACAATAAAGTAAGAAAAAAGCGATGAAGATAATGCCGTCATGGGATAGCTTTCGTGCAAAATATCCTTCTGAAGAAACCCAAAGAGCAAGGTTTGAAGATCTTGCTCGCTCATTGTTTTGTCGTAGATTTAATATCAAATATGGAATATTTCAATGCATAAACCATGCTGGCAATGAAACTAGCACTATTAGTGTAGGTGATGACATTATTGGATTTCAGGCAAAATTCTTTAATAATAAAATTGACGAACAAGTTATTATAGATTCCATAAAAACTGCTAAAAGGAATAATCCAAACCAAACAAGACAAATCATATATACAAATCTTACTTTTGGCAATCCACCTAAAGGACAGCAGCTGACAGCAAAACAAAAGAAAATTGAAGATGCTGCTAAAGATAATAATATAAGTTTAGAATGGTCAACGGACACAATGATTCTTGACCAGGTGGCTCCTACGGATTGGATATATGATGTTTTCTTTGGTACAGAACCTAATCTTATGTCATTTTTGAATGAGGAAAACGACAATACAGCACGTATTCTGCAACCAATCAAAAGTCAAATCATTCATAACAATCATGAGATTAAGGTTAATAGAAATATTTATATAAAAAACATAAAAGAAGCTATTTATGCCCACAAACATGTAATTTTGCATGGAGAAGGTGGGTGTGGAAAAACTGCTATCATAAAAGATATATATAACGAGATCGGCAAAGATACAGCATTTTGTATAAGAAAAGCTCAATCTTTAAATGTCTTATCACTGAATGAGATATTTAGATTGAGCAATAACTATACTGCAACGCATTTTAAAAAGCTTTTCATGGATACGGAGTACAAAGTATTTGTAATTGACTCAGCAGAACGACTTCAAGAGATTGAGGACAAAACTGCTTTGTACAACCTTGTTAATCTTCTCATTGAAAATAATTGGTCTATAGCATTTACTGTACGGAACAATTACCTATCTGATTTGTTCTATGAACTAGAATCGATTCGTTCTTTTGAGTTTCAATGTGTTCAAATAGATAATATTTCGGAAAACGAATTATGTGAATATGCTATAAATCATCAAATAGTACTTCCTGAAAATACCTTTTTTAAAGAAAGATTGCGTAATCTGTTTTATTTAAATCTATATATACGATATTCTGATAGTACAATAGCAAAAGGTTCTTACAAAAAATTCATGGATCTTGCTTGGACAGAAAAAATCGCAGGTCGCCTAAGCTTAAATGGAGTTAATATAAAAAGGGAGAACTGTTTTAAAGAAATAATAAAAGACAGAATAGCGTCAGGAACATTCTTTCTTTCCTATGACAATCTAAACGAAGAAGCTCTCCAAGCTTTAATAAAAGATGAAATTATTGGAAAAAGCGATAATGGGGTTTTCATTACTCACGACATATATGAAGAGTGGGGAGTTTTGAAATATATAGATAACTGTTGGAGAAAAAAACAAAATATTATGGATTTTTTCTCCAACCTAGGGACGACTTTTCTTGTTAGAAGAACATTTAGGCAATGGCTAACGGATAATATTGATAATAGTAAGGACTATATCTCCGAAATATTAGAGCAGATAACTAACGATTCCGTAGAAAGTGTATGGCGTGATGAGATTGTTGTGGCAGTTCTTTTATCATCATACTGTGAGACTTTTCTACAGGAGATTGAAAGCATGCTTGTGGGAAATGAATCTCCCTTGTTAAAGCGATTAACATATTTATTGTTGATTGCCTGTAAACGTTATGATAGAACCATAAATGTAAAAGGAGAGGAGTATCATATCTACATACCTTACGGACAGGGATGGTGTGCATTTATAAAATGGATGTACACACAAAAAGACCATGGTATAATAATCCCAAACAAAGCTAATATCATATATGAATGGAGTCTGCATAACAATACAGGAGAAACTACACGATATGCAGGTCTTATAGCTCTAGACATATTATCACAGACAGAAAAGGGGGAAAGATTTTATGATAAATCTTTTATGGACAGGTTGTGTCAAGTAGTTTGTAACTCAGCAAAAGAAATAAAAGAGGAACTATCCATATTGCTTGATAAAATATGCAAGAATAAATGGGTAAAGCACAATGCCCCTTACAATGCGCTATCATTATATATCCTCACACGTTCGCAATACGTTCAGAACCTTATTATATCTGTTCCAGACAAAGTTATTGAGTTAGCAAAACTCTATTGGATATCAGATGAAAATGATGATGAAGAAGATATGTATGGGCATAGAAGTGCAATGGATGTGGAGTCTAAATTTGGATTACGTGATTTAGATTTTAGAAACAATTATTCTCCAGCAGGCGCAGATCAAACTCCTATTTATACTCTACTTTATATATCTCCTCTCAAAACACTCAACTTTATCATAGATCTGATAAACTATTGTATTGAGTATTATCGCACATCGACAAAGACTTTAAATGATATAACTGAAATAGACGTATATCATAACGGAACAATATCAAAGCAATTTGGTAGTTATTATTTATGGGGCATCTATCGAGGTTCAATCCATATCACTATTCCATGCCTGCTGCAATCTATACACATGGCTTTGGAAAAGTATTTATTAGAATTGGATAAAGTAAATTCCGAGTTTGTTAAAACTATCATGGATTATATACTATCAAAGAGTAAAACAGTGTCCTTTACTGCTGTAGTAGCAAGTATCGTAATGTCTAATCCAGAGCGTTATTGGAGATATGCACTTGATATGTTTAGAACAAAAGAACTATTCGATTACGATTCTATAAGATGCATGGATGAGAGTCAGCATTCTTGGTTTATAGGAATGGATGCATTGATGGACAAAAATATAGCGCAAGAGCGTAACGATAGTGCAGCGTTGGAATTCAGGAAGGAAAAACTTGAGAATATTTGTGTTAGATACCAATATTTTAGGACCAACAATTTGTCAGAAGAAGATAGTACATACATAGTAAAAGAGATACACAATATTATAGATAAGCATTATGAGTATGCAAAGTCACTTGAAGGTAATGAACGAAGTCTATATGAGATATTGATGTATAGAATGGATAGAAGGACTCACAAACCACAGGTATCCGAGCAGAACGGACATACCTGTATAGAATTATGTCCCCAGTTACCAGAAGAACTTAAAAAGTACAGTGAAGAAGGAGTAGAAAGAAGTCAACGACCTCTAAGGTTCAGTTTCTTACATACATGGGCATACAAAAAATTGCGTCATGAAGATTCTTCTGTTTATGCGGATTATGAGAATAATCCTTCATTTATTATAAAAACTATCAAGGAACTAAATGAAGCAATCTCTAATGGAGAAGAATTACTCCCTTTAGATGAATATTCAAAATATGCAGCCGCAGGAATTCTTGTCCGTGATTTTTACGACGAACTCACAGATGAAGAATTGATTTATTGTGTCTCAATCATAGATGAGATGTTTGAAAAATATCTGTCTGACTCTTATTCCCCACAGATGTCTGACGGATTAGAATGCTGCGTGCATGCACTTCCAAGTTTATTTGTAAAATATTCAACTGCAAAATACAAATACAAACAATTACTTATAGATATATTGTTAGATAAAACCCCTATTGGTAATTATAAACGTATCTGTGACTATGCAATAGAAAGTATTCTGGAAGCAAATCTGTGGAGTACTCATTATGAATTTATGATCTCATTAATGGAAGATTATAATAAAGCAATAAATATTGTTGACAAGTTAATAAAAGAAGAAATTAGTAATAAAAGACAAAATTATATTGGGGGAACTCAATCGTATTCAAAAAGGAAGATAAGAACACAAATTCACGATTTTATACTATCTTCTGATTCTGTATGTGTCAATCAGTCAATAGACCTGGAAAGAATGGAGGTCCTTTTAGAACTCATTCCCGCAGATACAAAAGAACCTATATTGCAGAACTATGTTAAAGAGATTCTGCCTTACATAGCAAGTTCGTTAAAAGAAGAAAGGAATAGCAGATATAATAGAGATATTTATCTGTATAAAGCTTTTGCCCATTTTGTTCTTAATAGGAATATAGAGGATATTGATGGATATATACTTCCACTGTTAAGTTCAATCAACGGTGAAAAGAATACGGAATATTTGCTTTTAGAGTTTATTTATACCGAAGACAGACTGAATAAGCCGGAGAACTTCTGGCATGTTTGGGAGCTCTTATACAATACTATCACGGAGAATGGCTTATGGTACAATGGGCGAGTCATGGGTATATACATGTTGTCTGATCACATGGCTTTAGAAGAAGGTAAATGGCATAGTTTCAATAAAGAAAATACATGGTTATTTGATAAACTGTCAATAGATTGCGGGCGAGAACCAATAGTTATGTTTTCTATTGCGAAATCTCTGAACGGATTGGCAAATGACTATATTGAACAGGGTATAGAATGGTTTTATAGAATTGTTCATAATTATTCAGCAATTGAATTAAGGGACTATCAGAGTAATACTATTTACTATATGGAGAAATTATTTAGTAAATACATTAGACAAAATAGAATGACAATTAGAAGTAATAATATGAAGAAGCAAAAGATAATAGATATTCTATCTTTCATGGTAGAACGTGAATCCGTACAAGCGTATATGCTTCGTGAATATTTAGCTTAAAATAAAAATACGATATGTTACCACTCCAACAAGCACGCGAAGTACGCGACTCAGTCATTGAGTATATCAAAGCTACATTCCGTTTTAAGGAAAAGGATGTGAGCGATGCGTTCTATCGTTTTATTGAAGATAAAGAAAACGGATTGTTCAAAGGACCATATGTTTCTTTGAAGACTCCATTCGTATCTGCTACAGCGGATGAGAGTTCAAATATTCCGCTTGATATAGCACCTTCTTTCCCTCCATATAAGCACCAGTTGCAAGCTTTTCATCATTTATCTATGATGAATGGACACAAGCCGGAGCCTACACTTCTGACTACTGGTACTGGTTCGGGAAAGACGGAGTGTTTCCTTTACCCTATTCTTGACTATTGCTATCATTGCAATCAGTATGAACGTCAAATAGGTGTAAAGGTTATCATCATGTACCCGATGAATGCCTTGGCAAGTGACCAAGCAAAACGTCTTGCCGAAACTATCTGGAATGATCCGAGGTTAAAAGGAAAGGTAACAGCTGGTTTGTTTGTAGGTGAAGGTGTTGATGCAAAGGAATATCCTCGCGATATGGCAGAGGATCACATCATCGAGAACCGTGATGCCATCCTTGATACCGTGCCCGACATTCTGCTTACCAACTTCAAGATGCTTGATTATGGATTGATGCGTCAGCGATTCATGTCATTATGGAAAGGTAACATTGATACCGACGATAAGGCTTTACGTTTCATCGTGCTTGATGAGCTTCATACTTATGATGGAGCTCAGGGTACTGATGTAGCAAATCTTATTCGCCGACTTAAGTTGAAATTGAACCTTCCGACAGGCATTCTGTGTCCTGTTGGAACTTCGGCTACCATCGGTAGCGGTGAAGATAGCAAACAGAGACTGTGCGAATACGCTACAAACGTTTTCGGGGAACGCTTTGACGAAAAGAATGTCATAGAGGAACACCGTATTCCTGTGGATGAATATATTGACGCTGTCACTATGGGCATTCCAGATGGTAAACTCATCAAAGAATGCGTATTCGGCAACAATGATACGGTTGAATCATACATCAAGCGTCTTTGTAAATACTGGCTCAAGAAGAGTGATGCCACTCCAGTGGAGGCTGGGCAGATACTAAGACGAATGGGAATCGTACGCGATTTGCTTAATGCTCTGAAAGATGGCATTCTTACTCTTGATGAGTTGCAGAACAGACTGGAAGACAATGCAGAATTCAGACGGCTCAGACAGCAGTATACCGACAAGACTTGCAGCATTGCCATTGAGAACCTAATGGCTTTGATTGCTTATGCGAAGCGTCCTCTCTCTGGCACGAAGACAATACCTATGCTTTATATTCAGGTTCAACTCTGGCAGAGAGAGCTGAGCGGTGTATTGCGCTACGTACAGAAGGAGCCTGAGTTCACTTGGCGAGGTAGCCTCAAGACTGATGAAGACCGTGTGGCATTGCCAATGTATTTCTGTCGTGACTGTGGTGCGAGTGGATGGATAAGCCGAAGACTTGCTACGGATGATAGATTCTGTAGCGATGTTCGCACCATAAATATGGCGTTTGCCTCTAAGGAAAAGGAGGTTGTCCTGCTTAATACGGAAATGAAGCGTCACGAGGCTGTTGATGACTACATCAGCGAAAACGCTAAAAATGTCACTCTTCATGTGAAGATGAAGAATCTGACAGAAGCCAGCGTGAGCGACAGTGATACTATCAGATTGCGTGTATGCAGTAAATCTTCTTCCAACAAGAACGGCAACCAGAAGTTTACGCGTACCTGTCCAGAGTGCAATGGTGGAGATACAATTTGTCAGATAGGTGGTCGAACTTCTACGTTATCAAGCGTTGCCATCAGTCAGGTGCTGTCAAGTGACTTTGATAATGCTAATGCCAATGACAGAAAGATTCTTGTATTTACCAATAGTGTACAGGATGCAGCACATCAGGCAGGATTCTATGAAGCACGTACATTCCGTTTCTTGTTCCGTCAGTCGATGCAGAAGTATATCAACACGCTTCCTGCACCCATAAATCTTGTTGATTTACAGAAGGGATTCAAAGAATATTGGCATGAACAACTGACCGACGAAGAATACTACAATCGTTTCCTTCCAGCGGATTTAGCAAAGAGCATTGATTTGCGCAAGAACTATCGCGTTGCAGGTGAAGGCAGCGACTTCATGGAAAGTTTCAAGCATGAATTTGAGTTGAGAGTAGATTGGGAAATCCTTAGTGAGTTTGCCCTTGCTGCTCAGCTTGGTCGTACTCTGGAAAAAACAGGAGCTTCGGCATCTTTCTTCAAACCGGAATTGTTATCTGAGGTTCATACAAAGATGACCGACTGGTTGAAGGATAATGCAATGGAGAGAATTGCCGAAAATGAATCACTGTTTATACATTTCGTTTATGGTGTTCTGCAACGTATGAGAACTCATGGAGCTGTTGATCATCCATTCCTTGAAAAGTATAGAAAAGAAAACCTAAATCAGTGGGCTCTTAACTGGCAATGGGATGGTCGTCACTTCCTTAATAAGCAGTTAGGTGGCAGTATGCAATTCCCCAAACTGGTTGGTACTGTCCATACAGGAAAGAACCACGAAATGCTTGATATGGCAGTAATGCGTGGTGATAGTAAGCAGACATGGTATAGCAATTACTTCATTGAGGTATTTGAAGACCCATGGATAGGAAAGAACGCTGCTCTTTTCAATGATTTTATGCGCAAACTCCTAGATACTATGGTTGAAGTGGGGTTGCTGAATAGGGAAGAGCAAGGTGGTGGAAACTATGCTATCAGACCTGAAAATATTTGGATTAGTAACAAAGTAAAGCATATTCAGTGTGATACTTGCCAGTCTCGTTTATGTGTAGCCGTTCAAGATACGCTTGCGGAAGGTACACACTGTCTGGACTATAAGTGCAAGGGAACCTATTCAGAAGAGACAAAACCTGAGTTGAACTATTATCAGCAAGTCTATAATCGTAATCTTTCTCCGCGTGTACATGCTCATGAACATACCGGATTGTTGGAGCGACATGACAGAGAAGAACTTGAAAAGGACTTCAAACAGCATCCACATAGCAATTCGACTAATGTACTGAGTGCTACATCAACATTGGAAATGGGTATCGACATTGGCGACTTGAATGTGATGGGAAATACCAGCGTTCCACCTAAGCCGAGCAATTTCCTCCAACGAGTTGGACGTGCCGGTCGTAAAGAAGGTTCTGCTCTGGTGTTAAACTATGCTCATGCAGGTGAACCTCATGATATGTATTATTATGAGTACCCATTGGAAATGATGCAAGGTGAAGTGAACACGCCTGGATGTTTCCTTGAGGCAAAGGACATACTCCGTCGTCACTTCCTTGCTTATTGCATAGATACATGGACAACGGCTGATGTGGCGAATACACTTCCAAGCAATATTCGAGATCTTCACTTGCTGAATGATAACATATTCAATGATGAAGCGTTCATCCTAAATAGGATCATTGCATTCATCAAGAACAATAGGGCTTCTTTGCGTTCAGCATTCTGCGAACAGTATGAGGAAAAGACCCAACCCGCACTTGGTAAGTTGTTCGACACACTGGATGATGGTACTTTCTATAACAGACTTATCAGTGAGTTCTCCATGCTCACGGATCGTCTGCATCATCTGGGGAAAGAACTTGAAGAGTTCAACAATCAGAAGAAACGAATCCAGGCCAATGATCCTGCACTCAAACAGATTGAGGAACTGATCAAAGCTACCAAGAAACAGTATGGTCAGATAATGTGCGAGAGTATGATTGAGTATATGACCAACGTAGGTCTGTTGCCCAATTATGCTTTCCCGGAAACTGGTGTGAAGTTGCAAGCTAATGTCTATGCCTCACGAGCAAAAGAAGATAAGGAAGGCAATGTGGCTGAGCCCAAAACGTTTGAACTTACTCGTTCTGCTTCTCAAGGTATCAAAGAGCTTGCTCCAGGAAACAACTTCTATACCCAGAAATATAAGCTTAATGTGAGTGGATTGAATACTTTCGATTGGAAGGATTCCTTGACAGTAATGAAATTCTGCTCAAAGTGTGACTGTGTAGCATTGAAGGGAGATTCTGGATTTGAAGATGCTGCATGTCCAAAATGCAATGATCCTTCATGGGGTGTTAACCGTCACCAGATTCTGAAATTTACTGGAGCAAGAAGTATCATGCATAGTAATGAAGCTGCTCTTGATGACTCCAGCGAAGATCGTGATAACGAGAATTACATCATAAAACGACACTACATGTTCCACCATACGGGGGCAACAACCTCGTATACAATCAGAGGTGTAGGCTTCGGAATAGAGTTCTGTAACAATATGGAACTTTATGAAGTGAATTATGGTATGCAGATGCAGTCTGGAAGCAAGGTTGAAGTGGATAATGACTCAACTGTTTCACAGAATGGATTTGTCACCTGTCGTCATTGCGGTAAGTCCACACCAATCATGAGTGGCGTAAAAGTTGAAGACCAGCATTATAAGTTCTGTACACACAAAGATACAACTTTTGCCGATGATATGGATGGCAATGTCTTTGAGACTCTTTATCTCTATCGTCAGATGCAGACGGAGGCAATAAAGATATTGCTTCCAATCCAGATTATGGACGCAAAATCAGCTGTGGAAATGTTCAAGGCTGGCATAGAACTTGGAATGAAAGCTTACTATAAGTCTTCTCCTGAACATATTCGCATTGACTCATATACAGAAATGAACCTTGCAACAATGAAAAAGGATCATTATCTTGTAATGTATGACACAATTCCTGGCGGTACAGGTTACCTTTCAAAATTATATAGTACAGAAGAGTTTTCTACTTTGCTTAGATTGGCATACGACAAAATTCATGATTGTCAATGCCAATGGGAAGGTAAAGATGGCTGTTACCATTGCATACTTACTTATGGTAATCAGTATAAGCGAGATGCTTTTAGTCGAGAAGCAGCTGAAGCTCTTTTTGAAAAGCTCATCAGCCATGCAAATTCTTGGGAAACCCTTTCTGGTTCTGTTGGAACCATATCACAGTCCGGTGTGGCAGAAGACAGCGAGCTTGAATTGAAGTTTGTTAGTGCATTGAAGACTATATGCCGTAACAATGGTTGGTCATTTGAGAAAGTCCCAGATGCTGACAGTTACCGTTACGATATGCATATCACAGATGGCGATACTGATATTTGTTATTATATTATACCACAATTTGCTCTCGGAGGACATTATGGTGTCAGAAGCTATACAGTTGCAGATTTCCAGATAATATGCATGTCGGCAACTATCAACGGAATTCCTGTAAATAATGTCGAGAAATTACCTATGTGGGCTATATTCCTTGATGGTTATGCATTTCATGCTCAGTCTCCAAATATGCGATTCTATGGCGATAAAGAGAAACGTGACGGTATTCGCAATTCGTTGACTCACAAGCTCTATTCGTGGACTCTCACATGGGAAGACATCCTCCTGTTTGAAAACGAAAAAGACGATTCTCTCGAATTGAACTCTGTAACTCGTTTGATTGAATTGCTGAAAAATCCACAAGACGGCAATCTGAAAGAAACAGCATTTGGCTGTATAGCAAACGCGGAGAATTTCATGGGATTCGGTGGTTCTTTATACCAAGGCGAAATTACTATTGATGATAGTTGCTACGACACTCTTACAGATAATTCAACTGATGAGGATGTAGCAAATGCCTTGGATAAGGCTATAACTTATGATTGGCATCTACAACAGATACACCTTAACATAGATAAGGAAGAATGGGTTGGATTCTGGCGTAGATATAATCTACTTCAATTCTTCTCAAACCAGCCTGCTGTTACTACTGTTTCTTCAACTGCTGAAGTAGATAGAGACGAAGTAAAGATGTATTATCCAGGCTTAGAGGAAATTGTTGATCAGTTACTTGATAATAACATCGAGTTCGGACTTGAAGGAGATGTTGACCTCACTGATGCCGATGGTATTGTATTGGCATCGGCAGGAATGCTGATCAGGAAATCTAAAATTGCTATTGATCCTACAGATGATAATTCAACTTCAATCTTTGAATCTGCAGGTTACACTATTATTTATTCAGACAACTTTAATATTAACGATATAAAAAACAAATAATATATGAGACTGTTTCTTTCTGATACATGTTACGAGCCACTATTTGCTCTTCCTAAGAAGATACAGACTAAAGTGGTAAATTTTCAAAAGAAGTTCCGTGAATGTACTACTGCAAATGGTATGCATTTGGAGCCAATAGCCCAGTTTAATGATGACTCAATGCGTACTGCTCGCATTGATGATAACTATCGTGCAGTTATCGGGCTTATTGATGACAATGCCTACCTCCTTTATGTAGGAACCCATGAGAACGCTTATAATTGGGGTATTCGCAAGAAACTTGTTTGGAATGACCATACACAAGCTTGTCAACTTGTAACAATACATCAAACCACAGAAACTGTAGTTAATACGGAGCCTTCTGTAACAGAGGAGTCATATCCATTTAGCAATATACCAGAGGAGAAGTGGCTTAAAATTGGTGTGCCTGAAGATTTAATCAAACAGGTTATGCTTATTAAATCACTTGATGATCTTGAACCTCTTGAAGAATATCTCCCAACTGATGCTTTTGAGAATATCTACAATCTCCTCGATGGTGAAGAAATCGATGATATTATTGCCGAAATTGAAGAAGGACAAGCTAAGGCAAATGAGGATCAATTGCTTAGTAACAATAATAAACGTCGTTTCGTCGAATTGACAGATGATGATGCTTTGCAGCGCATCCTGGACAATGATATGGACAAGTGGCAACTTTTCCTTCACCCTTCACAGCAGAAACTTGTAGATGCAGACTATAAGGGCACAATGAAGGTCAGTGGTGGAGCTGGAACTGGTAAAACCGTTGCTGCCCTTCATCGTCTAAAGCATCTAAGTGGTAATACCGATGCTAAGATACTTTTTACGACTTATACAAGAACTCTTAAAGAGAATCTTGAAGATTTAGTAAAGAAGATGGACATCAACCGCTCACGTTGTACATTAAGTAATATCGATCAAGTTCTGATAGAAACAGCGCGTCAGTATAATATTAAAGAAGGCTATAAGATTCTTGATTACTCTGGTGATGAAGAATCTCTAAAGCTCTGGCGTGAGGTTCTGGAAACAGAGGTGACAGAATTTGATGAGCAATTCTTGTATGACGAATATATTGATGTTATAGTATATTTCGGTAATACTGATGTGAAGTCTTATATGATGCAACAGCGTGTCGGTAGGACAAAAGCATTAAGCCGCAAGCAGCGAATTGAAATATGGAAACTCGTCGAAAAGTATGTATCTCTTAAACAAGAGCGTAAGGTAGTTGATCGTTTAGAATTATTTAATGAGACAACTAAATATCTCAATGACAACAATATCCGTCCTTATACAAATGTAATAGCAGATGAGTTCCAGGACTTTTCAAATCCGGAACTTAAATTCCTTCGTGCGTTGGTTGCAGAAGGTCGTAATGACTTATTCTTGACTGGCGATCCTATGCAGCGTATCTATAGTGGTCGCAAAATTAACTTTGGAGCAGCTGGTATCAATGTACGAGGCGTTAGAAGTAAACGATTGAAGATTAACTATCGTACAACAGAACCTATCAAGAAAGTTGCTGTTGGAGTAATCAATGGGCAGGCTTACGATGATATGGATGGAGGTACTGAATCCATGAAGGGGTACGTATCTCTCATTCATGGAGGAGAAAAGCCTGTTTATAAGATTGTAGGCAATGCATCTGAGGAAGTTAGTCAGATTATTGAATGGATAGAAGAGTGCAAGCAGAGTAACATTGCTCTCAAGGACATTTGTGTGGCTGCCCCAAGTATGGGATTGATGAAGGAGTTCCAAACTCGTTTGCATACAGATGGCACACCATACAAGGTTTTGAAAGGCACAGCTAAGCAAGGATCACAGGATGGAATCTCTCTTTGTACTCTCCATTCTCTGAAGGGACTTGAATTCAAGGTGGTTATTATGATGGACATAAATGAGCGTAATATTCCTTCAAAGGTAACAGATGCTTATCCTTTCTCAGGCATGGATGCTTTGGACAAGAAGGAGTTCCTTTCAGCAAAACGTTCATTGCTCTATGTTGCCATAACTCGTGCTCGACAACTTGTCTTTATCGTTGGTTTTGGCGAAGCAACAGGATTATTGACTCCTAACATGTAATAATCATGCAAATAAAAGTAATCGTTGGTGACATCACCAAACTGGAGGTGGATGCAATTGTAAATGCAGCTAACCGTTCGTTGTTGGGCGGTGGTGGCGTGGATGGTGCTATCCATCGTGCTGCTGGCAAGGAACTGCTGAAGGAGTGCATGACCTTGAACGGTAGTTAGACAGGTCAGAGCAAGATAACTGGTGCTTACAAATTGCCTTGTAAGTATGTGATCCATACAGTAGGACCTGTTTATCACTATTATAGTGAGCAGGAGGCTGCCGGATTATTGGCTTCTTGCTATCGTACATCATTGGCTATTGCCAAAGAGAAGGGAATCAAGAGTATTGCTTTCCCTTGCATCAGTTGTGGCGTGTATGGCTATCCGAAGGCAGATGCCGCAAAAGTGGCATTGTCAACAATAAATGAAAGTGACTATGAAGGAGAGGTCATCATCTGTTGTTTCTGCAATGATGATGCTACCTATTACCATAATATATTATAAGGAAAGGGAAAGATATGACAGTACCATCGCTTTTCAAAGAATACATCTGGCTCGTGAATACTATCAAACGAGCACGTAGAATTACTTTTGCTGAGATTCAGGAAAAGTGGCTTGACACGGAGATGAGTGGGGGAGTGGAGTTCGCCCGCTCTACCTTTAATCGCCATAAGGATGCCATTCAAGACATCTTCGGTATCTACATCGACTGCGACCGCAATGGTGGTTACAAGTACTACATCGGTAACGAGAATGTGCTGCATGAAGATACGGTTCAGAACTGGATTGTATCTACAATGTCGGTCAACGATGTAATCTCGGACAGCAAGGCTCTGCATGACCGTATCGTGCTTCAGCAGATTCCATGTGATGACTACCTGCAGACGTTCATCAATGCCATGAAGAAGAAAGTGCGTGTGGCGGTGAAGTATCGCAGATACGAATCTGACAACATTACAGAGGTTGACTTTGAACCATATTGCCTGAAGCTGTTCAACCAGCGTTGGTACGTGCTTGCTCACTTCCATCGTGATGCAACTCCAGAAAAAGAAGAGCGTGACTACTATGGTGTCTATTCTTTTGACCGCATACAGGAAATCTCTCTTACAGATGTGAAGTTCGAGGTACGTGATGACTTTGATGCTCAGGACTATTTCAGCGAGTGCTTTGGTGTTGTTGCCGGTGACGGCACTCCAGCTGAACGTATCATCCTTCGTGTATACGGCAAGCAGCGTTACTATCTGCATGATCTGCCTCTGCATCATAGCCAGAAAGCCATAGGTCAGGGTGAGAACTATACCGACTTTGAGTATTACGTCCGTCCGACCTACGACTTCTGTGGACATATCCTTAGTTTGGGTAATCAACTGAAGGTAATTTATCCGCAATCCCTTGCCGATAAACTTTGTCTGATGATGGCAGATGCCCTTAAAAGATATGGCTATGACATCAAATTAGGCATAGAACAGGAAGAAAATCAATAAAAAAATCATTTTCTTTGAACATGTCCCAAGATTTGGGGCAACCTGCAAATAAATTTGCACCCAGTAATTAAATAAATCTGTAACATGAAGATAATATTCTCGCCTGAGTACTCAGGAAATGTTTATGTTAAGCCTTCCGATGGAAAGGAGGTTATGATGGACACGGTAGTGACCAACACTATCGGTCTTGTAAACTTGTTGGAACTTCGACTTGGGCTCCACTATGAGGATGTTCCTGAGCAGGAACGTGTGGCTCACTACTATGATGCTGTCTGTAAGTATATGACAGCTCATCCGAAGAATGTGATGGCTGCATCGTTCAAAACAGCTGGTCTCAGTACCGCTAAGGCTATGCTCTCATGGCGTGAGGAGCTGCGAGGTGCTGACTGGGACTTTGATGGCGAGGATATTAGCGAACGTCTTGCTGTACTCATTGGAGTAGAAGACTATTTCCGTAAGCAGGACGGTTGCGACATGGCTGGTCGTCTGCATATCGTTACTGATCAGGTGGCTTTTCAGAAACTTGACTGTAAGGATATGATTGTCGAAATGGCTGTTGCAAAGGATTTGCTCAAACCTACGACCAAGGCTCTTATTGAGGCTCTTGAATCACAAGGTGCAACGGTTGAGCTGATTGCTGGTGTATCAAACACAGACAATAACCTGGGCAAGGTAAGAAAGTTGATTGCCTTGAAACAGAAGGGAAAGATTACACTTGACAAGGATGATGATTCAATCCAGATTTGGAAGTTTGCAGATGACCGTCTCGCGTGCGAGTACCTTTCTTATAATAATATGGAGGACGTTGACGTATGGATTAACGCCTACAACAAGCAGATGGACAACTGGCTGATGCTGATGGACAAGGCTTTGACCGGTAGCGTTACGGCTGACTGTACTCCTCAGTTGACTCAGCTGTTTGTAATGGGTCTTGGCATGTTTGCCAATCCGTTGAACGTAAACACACTCATTGAGTGGTTGAATACGCCTGTTCATCCTATCGACAAATTCTTCCGTTCCGCACTTGCTGACTGTATTGTAACCGAAGGTGGTTACAGAAACGAGGATTGCCAGAAGAAGATTGACCAGTTCATTGAAGGTAAGTTCGTTTATCTTGATGATGAAGAGAAAGCCCTTCCTGAAGAGGAACAGGAGAAAATACGCCTGAAGGACAAGAAAAAGCGACAGAAGCAAGTGGATGTTTTCCTCCCTTCATTAGAAAGTAGCAATATCATCAATACAGAGGATGTAAAACAGTTTGTTATTGAACTCTCATCATGGGCTCGTCAACGTGCTCACCTTATGGCAGATGAAGCTGACAATGAACAATGGGTGGAACAGCTGATGACTGTATCTGCTATGTGTGATGCATTCCATATCCTGTTGGGAACTGTCAATACAGATACTATCGACTACAAAACCATCGACTCATGGATGAGTACCGTATATGAAAAGGGTGCTTATACCAATGCCATTGCAGAACGTGGTTGCCGTACCGTAGTAGATTCTCCTGCAAAGATTGCATCTGTAGCAAATAAGACCGTTTGGATGGGAGTGGATGGCGATGCCAGCCAGGGACAAGAATGTGCATTCCTCTATCCATCGGAGAAAACAAAACTCGTGGAGCAGGAGTATATGCATCCTTGGGCAGAAGAGGCTGAAAATAATTATCATGAGCAAATGTTGATGACTCCTTTGCGTATGACCAGTGGCCAGTTGATTCTGGTAGTAAGAGAACGCATGGGTGGAGAGCAGACCTTGAAGCATCCGTTGATTGTTCGTCTGGAGCAGCAGGTTGAGAATATCGAGGACTTTGTTGTATCTCCAAGCATCGGTGTAGAAGACCGTCATGAGGTAGATGTTGTAGAAAACGGAGGTGTAGAAGCAGAACTTCACTTTGAACATGCTGACAAGATACAATGGCCAGATCATCTGAGTCCTACAAGCATCGGTACTTTGGCTGAACACCCGTTTGACTATATGATGGAACGTCTGCTGGTTATTACAAATGATGGTAAGGCAAAGATGGCAGATGCCAAGACCACAAAGGGTAATGTGGCTCATGCCGTTATTGAGGAGTTGTTTGCTCCACGTGACGAGAGAAGATATTCAACACCAGAGGAGATTGAAACTCGTATTCAGAATGAGTACGAAGAGGCATACATCAAGGTACTTGAGGCAAAGGGTGCTGTCCTTCAGCTTGCTGAGAATAAACTCGCAGAGAAGTTGCTTCATGAACAGTTGCGCAGTTGCCTTGATACTCTCCTTGAGATTCTGAAAGAGAACGAATTGAAGGTAACAGGTTGTGAACCATACGTGGAGGGCCAGATGGGACTTGGGTTGCCACAGGTTCTTGATAAGGAAGGTAATGTCAAGGAGCGTGACATGGTCGGCTTCATTGATATGACACTTGAAGATAAAGATGGACATCCTGTAGTATTCGATTTCAAGTGGACAACCTGGGCAAAGGGCTATCAGGATAAGTTGTCAGAGAACCGAAGTGTTCAGCTTGAACTTTATCGCATGATGCTTGGTCAGGAGAAGAAGGATGAAGTGAAACGTGTTGCATACTTCCTGATGCCAGAGGCTCGCCTTTATAGTCAGGAGGAGTTCAAGGGCAGAAGCTGTCATCAACTGACTCCTGCTAATCGTGACAATATCGTGGAGCAGTTGAAACAATCTGCCAAGTATCGCATGGAGCAGATCAAGAGTGGTGTCGTTGAAACAAACGGACTCTTTGAAGAATTGCAGTATGTGAAGGACACCGAAGCCAAGGGACTCTTCCCATTGAAAAAGAATGAGGAAGATGGAACCAAGGAGGGTAATTTCTTCTCACAGTATGGACTCTTTAACAACTAAATCGGCATGAGAAACGTAACATATATCAACGCAGGTGCAGGTAGTGGTAAGACCTATCGCCTGACAAAAGCCTTGACCGAGTTAATCAAGGAGAAGAAGGTAAAGCCAGAACAGGTAATTCTGACCACCTTCACAACAAAGGCTGCCAACGAGTTTAAGGAGAAAGCAAAGGCTTTCCTCTTTGACGAAGGTATGTACGAAGAAGCAGTACAGCTTGACCATGCCATGATTGGTACGGTTCATAGTGTATGCCAGAGAATGATCGGTAAATATTGGTTCAACCTTGGACTTTCGCCTAACATGGGTGTGATGGCAGAGGAAGACACCAAGTATTATATATCACAGTCTCTTGCAGAGCTCCCAACCGAAGACGAGTTGAAGGAGTTGCATGGTTTTGCCAAGGAGTTTGATCTCCATGAAACAGAAGGCTTCAAGGTAAAGTCTGCCATCAATTATGATTTTTGGCAAGGACACTTGAAGAGTATTATTGACTTTGCTACCAATTACGAACTGGAAGACTTTGCAAAGAGTGAACAGGAATCACTCGATTATATCCGTCAGTTTGTATGTGCCGGTGCTACTATCACAATCAGCAATGCAGAACTTGATGCAATGCTGACCGAAGCTCGTGCATACGTTCAGAACTCAAATCGCATCAAGAAGAAGGATGACTATTTCAAGTCGTTTGACGAAATAAAGCGTACCAGTTGGAGAAAGTCTGTTGCATGGTATAAGAATGTACAGAAGACTATGGACGCAAAATACGGCGACACTTGTGCTGCCGTATCTGACAGACTTGCCAACATCTGGGTATCGCAGGAGATTTTCGACAAACAAGAGAGTTACATCAAGCTGCTCTTCAACCTTGCTATGCGTTGGAAGGAGAACTTTGCTCAGTTCAAGCGTGATAAGAACTTGCTTGACTACAACGACATGGAGAAATACATGCGTTTGTTGATGCAGAACGAGGATATTGCATCTGAAATCTCACAGTCATACCGTTATCTCTTTGTCGATGAGTTCCAAGATTCATCTCCTATTCAGGTCAAGATCTTTGACGCTCTCTCTGACTTGATGGAACATTCATATTGGGTAGGTGACTACAAACAGGCTATTTATGGCTTCCGTGGTTCGGATATTGCACTTACCAAAGCCGTCGTTGACCGTGTAGCCAAGAAGGAGAACGGTTGCGATACCGATACCCTTGATAAGTCATGGCGTTCACTCCCTGACATTGTAGAGGTGAATAATGCAGTCTTTGAGAAGACTTTCGCAGACGTTCTTGATAAGGAAAACATCCATCTTGACAAGGTAAGGGAAAACAAGACCCATGAAGATTCGCTCCGTTACTTTGTGTCAGGAGAGGGTGCTGGTGTGGCTGAGCATATCCTGAAGTTACTGAATAAGGGGGCTAAACCTAATGAAATAGCGGTATTGGCTCGTGCCAATGCAACACTTGCTACTGTTGCAGATAATCTGAAGGGATGGGATATTCCATCAAGCCGAGAGGATTATCCTGTCATAGAGTCTCCAGTTTATCCTTTGGTGGCATCACTTCTTCGTATTGTAGGTAGTGCCAAGGATGCACTCTCTAAGGCTACAGTTGCTATACTCACAGAATCAGATTGTACCACTCAGCAGATCATTGAGGCAAAGATTCTTAATGATGCTGATGCTTCCGCCAAGACAGAAGACTATCTGGCAGATGTTCCTTTGATCAGTCAGTTGCTGACTATCCGTCCTCGACTCCAGCAACAATCTGTAGCTTCGCTTGTTGAGAGCATGGTCATCGAACTTAACCTTTATGATGTGGTTAAGAAACTCAGCATAGACCCTGCCTTTGGAATCTCGTGTCTGCAAACCATCATCAATACGGCTCGTGTCTATGAGGAACATAGTGTGCAGATGAACTTGCCGGCTACTATTGATGGATTCCTTGCATATATTGAGGAGGTATCTCCTGTTGGTAGTGGTGATCCGAATGGTGTGCAGTTGCATACTTACCATTCATGTAAGGGCTTGCAATGGAAGTACGTCATTCTGATGTCGCTCAATACCAATGTGGCAGACCTCAAGAAGTCTGTTAAGAACGAAACATACGGAGTACATGCTATCCATAGCGAAGAGCCATCAGCAGAGAATCCATACCCAGAGGTATTTATTCGTCTGATACCATGGGTTTATGGAACCGCAAAGAATGTACCTGATGAAATTAGCGTGAAGATTGAGGCATCTGAGAGTTTCAAGTTGGCTTATAAGTCAATGATTGCAGAAACAAACCGAGTATTCTACGTGGGTATGACTCGTCCGCAAGATGTGCTCATTCTCAATATTGATGTACCAAAGAAAGGCGCAAAACTGCTTCAATGGCCAAAGGATGATGGTGTAGATACTGTTTCAGAGAATATTCCTGATTCTGGCGATTGGGATGTATTCGGTACTGGTCATCTGTTCAAGAACTTTTCTCTTACTCAGTCGGAGCTCGAAAATCTCGAACCATACGGTGAGGAAGACGAGACACGTTACATGGCATTGAACATTGATGAGCCATCATTTGAGAAACAAGAACCTCGTTATCTCTCGCCAAGTCGCATACATGCTAAGGGTGACGTGGCTTCACATCATAATTTTGAGAAGCGTATTCCTTTTGCAAAGCAGCCATCAGATATGGCAACAGTCGGTGACTGCATACATCAAATTTTTGCAGGTATTGAAGAATCGCGCCCTGCATATAAGATTGAGTTGGATGAAATCATTGGAAGTTATGGCTTGAAGGGCGTACTTGCTGATAAGGAAGCAATAACTCTTGCTTGGAAGAACCTTTCTGAGTATCTGACTGCAACTCATGGTGCTGCCGTAAAGACTTATCATGAGCGTCCTTTCCGTCTTGAACTTGAAGGTCAGACCATTGTGGGTAGCATCGATTTTGTTTGGCAAACCGAGGAAGGTGACATACTTGTTGACTTCAAGACCTGCCCAATGGGACCAAAGGCTGTGCTTGATGCTGAGTCAGAGCATTATGCAGGCTGGTATGCTGGTCAGCTTGATGCTTATCAGGATGCTCTTGAAGCAGCAGGTGAGAAGGTCATCAAGCGATACATTTACTATCCTGTCAGCGGATTGCTGGCAGAAGTTACTCGTGCCTTCGAGATTGATCCTCCATATAAGGAGTCGGTATTCCATGTATTTGGTGTAAGTGGATTGGATATTGAACAACTATGGAAGAAAGCACCAAAGCATTGCTCAGATAATGGTTTCTCTGGTGAGATAGGCATAAAAGAATCAGAGGGTAATGACGAAACACGTCAGGAATATAGCACAGTTCTCCAAGGTGCATCTACCCAAGGTGTAACTGTAACGTATTTCCCAGGCGAGAAGGCACATCTCCATATCGATCTTCCATGGATGGGATCAATCGGTGACGTCAAACTTGCCTTCGCTTTCATGAAGGCACTGCGTGACCTTTATCCAGAGTGCGAGATTTACTATAACGACACTTATGATGAAGGTCAGTTCGGCTTACAGGATGAGAACTTTGATGCTATGGTGGTCATGCGACTCCGCAATATGATGGAACTTATTGAATCATCTAAGAACGGACAGTTGGCTGGTGCTCCTGGTCTTTTCCACGATTTCATTGTTCCTACACTTGAAGACAATCCTGACAAGTCTCTTGAAGACCTGACCATGCAAGCGGCAAATGACTTCATTGCATTACAATGGGAGTATTCTGATTATGAGAATGCAGGAAATGCAAAAGTTACGGCTCCTGATGGCGAAGAATATACCATGCGCATTCTGACGAATATGCACAATACGTTCGTGCCAGTATGCCAGCATGTTAGCATCTCAAACAAGAAGGGACAGGTTAAGGACATTCCTACCAAGGACTTCATAAAGGCAATGGATGGTCATCCACACTTCAAGATGGTTGACAAGATGCAGTTTGTGCTTGACCAGATGTCAGATGAAGAGTGGGAAGAGCTGTATAATTCCATTGATGGTCTTGAACTTGGGGATAACGAACCAAATAAAGACAATTGCCTTTTCCTTGAGGTTCCGCTTGAATTGTTCAATGAAATCCTTTCAAGAGAGAAGGACTATATTGATGTAGAAGTTCTGCATAACACTTGTTTGAGTGTTCTGGAAAACATCGATGGCAACCTTGTGCTTTGTTGTGACGAAATGCCAACCATGTTCTTTGGCTGTCACTTCTGGAACAATGGAGAGTTTCCGTACGTAATCAAGCAGAGTTTGAAGTATATTACTCTGTTGAATCAGGGTCGTGAACTCAATCTCAAGATTGTTAGTCATGAGGAATCTGTGAAGGAACGTTGTGACTTTGAACTCGACAAGTCTATAAAGTCCAATCCTAATGGAGATGCTTGTATTTGGAATGTTCGTTTCAATGTAGAGGTTTATACCTATGGAGGCATTCCTACTGAGGAAAACGGCAATGAGGAAGACGCTGAACATAACTTCTATCTCCTTCGCTGGAATCCAGCAATTTCAAGCATGACTCTCGACCGTTACCATAATGGTATCGAAAAGGATTGGGAAGGTAAAGTGTTTGACTGGAGTATCTACGAATGGGAAGAGGCACACATGGGCGATTTCTTCTTTATGATACGTGAGGGCGAAGATGAATGTGCTGGTATCGTATTCCGTGGTGCTTTTGAGTCAGAGCCATACGTAGATGAAGACTGGAAAGGTACGACTAAGCAGCGTCACTATTGTCTCTATTCAATTGTTGACCAACCTTCTTCCGCTGATGGCAAGCCATATATCAGCATGGAACAGCTCGAAAAGACTCTTCCTGAAATTGATTGGCATAAGGGTCACTCTGGAGAAAAGATAACTAAGGAACAAGCTCGTAAGATACTCCAACTTTGGGATGGTGAAGATCCTGAAGAACCTCACTATACAGAAAAGGTTGCAGGTAAGGATGATGATGAGTTTGATCCAGAACAAGGTCATGGCTCGCATCTACAATGTATTGACGATAACCTGGACTCGGTTATACAATCTGTCTTTGACGTTGTAGGTAAGAGCAAGAATGTGATTGGTGGACCAAAAGTCAAAGCAAAAGATGAAGGTCAGGAGTATGAAACCCAACTCATGATGCTTTCTACTGATGAGAGTCAGGATCTTACTGTCCGTTCAATTATCGAAGTAAAGGATAATGGCAATGAGTTACGTTGTTTCTTCCCTTATGTTGTAAACGAACAATCAGTTCCGATGACTCTTAAGAAGATAGATGAGTTCTCTAATGGTATCGAGGCTGTTCTTACTTGTGAGTACAATGGTAACGAGTTCCGTTTCTTTGATATTGATTATCCTCTGCATAAGGAAGAATATGTCATTGGCGAAGAATACAACTTTGCACTTTCCGCAATTGCCTATCATGCAGAGCAGGTTCCAGAAAGTGAAATGTACTTCGAGATTGATCCAGAGACAGTAGAAAAGATGCACGAGACAGACCCTTCTGTTGTTGACAGAGACGAAGATGGTAATGCTCTTCCGATGAAGATGAGTATGGAAATGTTTGTAGCTTGCCTCCAGCATGACGGCAAACATCCAGACGATGCAGAGTTCTGGTCATCTGCTCAGTCACGAGTGAGAAAGGCAACTCTCTTGAAACATGACTTCTATCGCATGGAGATTACCATCTATCACGATGAGTATGAAGAGCATGTTCTTACTATCCCATTTGTGGCTAAGACATCATTCTTTGAAACAAAGCCGACTAAGGGCGCTTCAATACGTGGATATTTGTGGCTGCAAGGTAGAATGATAAACGATTAACCCCTAATTCTAAATTATATTCTCTATGAAAAAGATTTCTCAAATCAATTGGAAACGCTACAAAGAAAGCGAATCTGGCAAGGAAGCAATTGCACTCTTTGAAAAGATTTGCGGTTCTGAATGTACGATGGAGGAAGTGTATGCAATTGCAAAGCGCTTTAATCCTGAGTTCTTTAAGAATACAAGTAAAAGAGAAGAACAAAAACTCGTAGAGGCATTCGGCTACTATGACGATTTGCTTGGCAATTCTCTTACAGAAGAAAATTTGCCAAAGACTGGCGATGAGTGTGTGAATTTCTTTATGACATTGACACATTATCTAACTACAGAGGATGAACATATGTCAATGGAAGATATTCCTCAGGCTAATTTCAAAGCAATATTGAGCGATAATACTTTTGCTTCAATGATGCTATATTCATATATGCCAGCGTTCTTCATTCCAAATCTCTTTGTAATGCAGTTTATCTATCTAAAGAAGTTGGCAGAGAAGTATGATTTAGAATTACCTGAGATTCCAAATAGAGCAAATTACAAGGATAGATGGTTCTATTATCTAGACATGTGCATTGTTTTGAATAACTTTGCAATAGACAACGAGATTGAATCTGCAGCAGAGTTCTGTGCTTTCCTTTATGACTATGAGTTGCCAATGATCAAGGAAGAGATTGATAATGAAAGTTCATCTGATATGCCAGAGATTCCAGGTCAGGCATGGATCCTTGTAGGAAATTATGGTGAAGGAGAAAAGACAATGGAATATGGTTTCTGGCAAGCTAACGAACTTACAGAGAAGGGTGACATACTGTTGTTCTACGAAAAATCCCCAGTTAAGGCACTCAACTCTGTTTGGATAGCACAACAAAATGGAGTTGTTGATCCATTCTTCCATTATTACTCAAATACCTATATTGGCAACAAAATCACTATACCAGAGAATCAGGCTGTTAAATTTGAGGATTTCAAGAAAAGCGAGTACTTTGCCAACAGAGATAAGAAGGGAAACTTTGTAAGTAAGAATTTCCAAGATGTTAGCGGTTGGCCTGTGAAGAACGAGGACTATAATGAGATTAAGAGAATCCTAGAAAGTAAGGGATTTGATACATCTGTTCTGCCAAAGTTGTATGAGCCAACAAAGATAGGTGACGTTACTATTGAACTAGAAAAGGATGTTTCAGAAAAACTTCTTATTCCTCTTTTGGAACAGATGGGATGGAAGAAGGGTATTGATTTCAAGGGTGAGGTGGAATTTAACGCTGGTCGTACTAAGACCAACCACTCTTCTGATAAGCGTCCAGACTTCTGCCTTCACATAGTAGAGAAGAATGATGATATTGAAGCTAAGGTTGCCATTGAGGTTAAGAAACACATGAAAACTCAAAAAGAGATACATGACAACTTTGTTCAAGGTCGTTCTTATGCAAAGTGGGGTGCAGTAGAAGTGCTCGTACTTGTTGATATGCGCCAGATTCTCGTTTACGAAAGAGATAAGGATAATAAGTTCAATGAGAACAAGCCTAAAAAATACAGTTGGGCTGATATGGAAAATCCTGACAAATACGCAGAATTAAAGAGATTACTCTCATAAAAAGCGTTTTTTTTGAGAAATTAATGTGTTTATTGGAGGTTGTCCCATGATTTGGGATTGCCTCCTTTTAATTTTGCAGCGTAAATAATGATACGTAGCTATGTCAAAGACTAAATATCGAAATAAACAAAAATACAAATCATCATTGTACTCGAATCTAATGATGGCATGTGTGATGAGCGAGTGTAAAGAAGAGGAGGCTATTATTCATCCAAAACTTGTAGCTAAACCAGATGTGCAAGTTAAAGAGGAACCTTTGATTCGACAACCACAAACTTTCGTCATGCGATGGAATCCAGAGATTAGCAGTCATAAGGTTGTTGACTTTGAGCATGCAATGGAAGACTTCTATGATGATGGCTTTTACTATGACTGGAGCATCTTTGACTATGAGAAAGTACATGTTGGAGATAGATTCTTCATGCTGAAAGTAGGTAATGGCAATACTGGTATCGTGATGTCTGGCATCATCGTCAGCTTACCATATAAAGACGAAGACTGGAGTGGAAAGGGTAGGGATGTTCGCTATGTTAGAATGATTCCTGATTGTATGGTGCATCCAGACAAAACCGAAATTATTTCTACGCAGTCGCTCGATGAAGAGTTACCAGGAGTGAATTGGAACGAAGGTCACTCAGGTGTGTTACTTACTAATGAACAAGCCGGAAAGTTCGATGAACTATGGCATAATTATATGAATAGATGAGATTAGCAGTTCGAAAAATATACTATAAGGCGGTCACTCCGTCGTGTGATATAATCCACCTTGATTTCGATACGTGGATGAAATTTTTTCATGGTGACAACGAAATTAGGAAGGAGATAGTCTGCAAAGTAACAGGTAAGGAAGACATGATTGGCTATACACGAGAGATAGCCCGGTTCCCATTAGAAAACCAAAGTTTAATAATTGAAGCAAATGGAAATAAAATTTGAAAGTTCTTTTCTCTCTTTCGAGATTAGTGTAAAACGTTCAACTAACGATGATCCTATTTCACAGGGCACAGTTGAGAAGTGTATTCGCATTGCAATGGATGCACATGAAGGTCAACGTGACCGAGATGGGAATGCTGTCATACTGCATCCTTTGATTGTTGGTGGCATGGGAAAAACAGATGCTGAGAAATGTGAAGGCTTCCTTCATGATGTGATTGAAGATACAGATCTTACTATTGAGGACTTGCGAGACGAAGATATTCCGGAAGAAATCATCGTCGCACTTCAGCTGTGTACCCATGATGATTCATTGACATACGATGAATATGTTCAGCGCATCATAGATTCCGGCAATATGACGGCCATCAATGTTAAGTTGAATGATTTGCATCATAATATTGTCTGGGGGAAAGCTTATAATTATCCCGATTTGGTGGCAAAACATGAGGCTGCACAAAAGAAAATTGAAGATTTTTTACAGAAAAAGTAAAAAAGCTTTAGGTTGTTCCACAATTTGAGACTACCCAAAGATAACTTTGCACCAGTAAATTAAAGTTGAACCCTCAAAATAGATCGTATTATGAAGGCAAAGAAGTTATTTTTCAAAGAATGCCACCTCGCAGGTCGTCAGTATCATGATGTAGATGAAGTGTGGGAAGAACTTCACGTAGGTACTCTTCTTGATTTGGAGCGTGATCTGGATAATCGTTATGACAAGAATGCTGTAGCGGTAATCTACAATCAAGGTCTTGATGAAGATACAGGTGAGCGTGATGACTATCTGCTTGGCTATATCCCTTCTGACGAGAATGAAGAGATTGCACAGTTGCTTGAAATGGGTTGGAACGATGTCTTTGAGTGTCGAATCTTAAAGATTAACCCTGATGCTCATTATGAGAATCAGATTCGCTTGACTATAAGAATTAAAAGAAACGAAGGGAAATAATTATGGATTGGTTACTGCTCGACGATAAAATAAATAAGGTGATGCGAAAGGTTGCTCAACTCAATGGAGATGAGTATCATGAATCGTTCTATAATCCGCATCCTTATCCAGGATGGTGTCCTGAATTGAAGCACATGATGTGGGGCTTCATTAAAGAACTCAAGGAGAAGGAGGCAGCTGGAGTGACAACAAAAGTTGATCTTGAAACTCTTTGTGAACTCTTTGATGTAATAATCAGACTGTCAGATTTGTCGTTGACTGAAACCAAGTTCCAGCAGAATACTAATGCTTTTGGTGAAGCAGTTACCGCTTTTAACTACAAATTGTTGAATGCTCTTACAGAAGCTAACGGCAATGAGGTTAAGAACGTATTTGTTTCTCCAGGTCGTTTGCAAGCAATGCTTGTACTTATGAGCAATTGGGTTGGCTGGTACATGCGAGAACAGATACTTGAAGCTATCTGCTGTAAAGGAATGGGTCCAATGACGATAAACGAGATGTTTGCTGACGAGAGGTATCTTATTCCTTACGTCAATAAAGAAGATCGGGAAGAAGGCAACATTCCAACCATTGATTTGAAGACAATGATGTGGTATAAGAAGGGATTGAACCTCCACAAACGAGGGCTCATAGATACCGAAAAACCATTTCATGTTCTTTTCAAAGCATTGGATTTCACCTCACCATCTGCATCAGATAAGATTAACCATGAGGTTGAGAAGGCTTCTCATGGATTGATAAAAGATATTCAGGTAGAACTAACGAATGATATTCGAGCTCTTCTGATGGATGTCTTTTATTTCAAGGCAACATGGCAAAGCAGATTTGATGAGGATAGCACCAGAACTCGGAAATTTTATTATAAAGGTGGTTGTTCAAAGGTTAAGATGATGTCTGTGACCGATGACTTCCGCTATTACGAGAATGATACTTTCCAGTCAATCAGCCTGGATTACCACTCACATGTTTATACTCGTGACTATTCTATGTGGATTCATCTGCCAAAGCAAGGACATAAAATCAAAGAAGTTCTTGCTCAGATAACAGAAGAAAAGATTGGACCAAACTACCAAAGTACAGAAGTTCATCTCAATCTACCTCGTTTTGAACTGGAATCAAAGACCTCTTTAACTGAAGTATTGAAAGTTCTGGGCATGGAAGAAATGTTCGCCTCCGAGGATGTTATTCCTAATCTTCTGACAGACGTGAAGATTGATGACATCGTTCAGCAAAGCAAGATCGAGGTGAACGAGGCAGGAACAGAGGCTGCAATGGCTACTTACTGTGTGATGTGTACAGGATGCCCTCCATTTGAGAAACCAAAGCCAATTGAAATGAAAGTAAACCACGAGTTTATCTTTGAGATAGTTGAAACTTATACAGAGAACAGGTTATTCTCAGGAATCGTAAATAAGTTATAATGAACCGAGCACCACTCATAGGAATAATCCGTTTGCGCATGGGAACGGATGGACATGGAGTCACCACATTGGTTGCTTTCCATGGCTGTCCGCTTCGGTGCAAGTATTGCCTTAATCCGGGTCACCAGTAAAAGTGTGTGGATTAGGCATAGATCTTCATTAGTCTGAAGAGA
>OBLI01001039.1_pt1 | contig 28287 bp, 17 predicted proteins | sample 1519701 | NCBI WGS metagenome assembly OBLI01 (sample SAMEA3663005, study PRJEB22513) | pig gut metagenome | biome: pig gut; feature: pig-associated habitat; material: faeces | place: France | collected 2012 | reverse complement strand
ATCAATGTACAACGTACAGTTGATACACAGCTTTCATTGTTTTGAATTCATCGAACTCACGTTATTTAGTGTAATTTTGACGCACCACAATTATCTTATATCTTACGCTGGTGACAGAAGGCGGACGAAGGTCGCCTCCTGTCACCAGCAAAGGTAAGGAAAATCATTGAGACTTACAAGATGGACGTGTCTAACCTTTGACAGAATGGACAAAAGTTAGGATATTATATGGATACGATATTACAAATCCAAATGGTCTTGAAAATTGCCACAAGTAAACCTGTATTCATCAACCCACTTTTTGTTAAATTCACATGCCTGTTCGTAGACATTCTGACCATTGTTAATCCATTCCTCTTTTGTAATACCTTTCAATTTCAATGCTTCCTTGATAATTTCGGATTTCTCGTAAATTTCAGTAAAAGAAACTCTAAGATCTTTATTTTTATAAATATTATAATAGTAGCATTCACGCTTAATTACTCCATTACACCATAATGGCGTTGCTTCATTAATCCATTTTTGTTTATCAAAGGATAGTCTTTCCATTGCTTTTCGCAATTTTCGATACTTTTCATAGTAATCAGATGGAGAAATTACTCCAAAATCCATACTTAACAACGCCGAATTGTATTCTTTATGATCTTTACGTTTTCTTTTAATATCACCAGGTTCAAAAAAAGATATGACTTTTTCTGTCATAACCCATAGAATAATGGAAAGTGTTGTATGTAAACGATGAGATAACTTTTCTTCATCTTTTGTGCTTATGAATATAATAATGATCCAACCAATAAAGTATATAGACGAGGCTAGAATAACGCCTTCAATAAATCTAATTATAACATCCATATGATTACTCAAATAAATTAGTATCATCTATTATATCGTCAATTGCTGCCCCAATAAGAAATTCCGGGTCATCAGACCCTATCGAATATGAGCAGACTTCTCTATCTCCTTTCCGCACATAAACCACAGCATTTTCATCTATGATAATGCGGATATTCTTTTTGTGCCATAGCCAAAGCCATACATCAAGGAATGTTGTCGTACATTCCATAGTGGTGCGCATATTGCCAACCTTCATAACACGTGTTGACATACATTTCCCATCTTTCTCAAAAATATCGATGGTTTTCATGTCGGTATCTGTCTCTGCGAAATACCCCAAATTGAATATTTCCCTTGCGACTTTGAAACTTATAGTTGTTGCCATTACTTTATAATTTAACGTGAGTTCGACGAAATATAAGTGCTTGAAAATTTGGTAATTAGCGAAAATTGTTGTAACTTTATAGTGTTGAAATACAAAGAATTACAAACAATAATCGCCATGATCACCGAGGACAAAGTTAAAGAATTATTTTGTATTGCAGATGATTTTTGCAAGTTATTTGATGCCATGATGGAAAAATAATATCAGCAAGAACCTTTTCCAACGCCTGTTCGTGGATGGCATACAGGTAATTTCTTTCTTACTGGCCCGCACGTAATATGGCTCTTTCCTGCTCAGAATCTCCAAACATTTGCTAGCGAAACTCAATTGATTATCAGCCTATCATGTATAGTCGCTCGCAAATTCGCTCGTAATTACTCACAAATTTCAAAATTTTACGAACGACGTTTCTCTTTGTATTTCAACGGCTTACATAAATTATTCATTCCGCATCGCTCGGAAAACCGCACATAATCGCTCGGAATTTTCGTATTTTTGCGAGCGTCCATTGAGATTTGATGCTCTTTGCTATATTTATCGGTTGCGACTGACGAATTACAATTGCATCATTGTTTATGCCTTTTCTTTGACCGCTATCAAATGGAATTTGTATGTTGCTTAATTTGCCAATTGCGATTGGCGAATTAGGTTTTTCAAAAGTGGACCACAATATTTTTCGTTGTGATTGCCCCTTTATCGGCCACAAACTACAAAATATCGACCATTTTCTGCTTCAAGTCATCCTTATCAACCACTTCATCCATTACAGTTTTAGTGTTTTGGTCAATATCCGATGCTAAGTGTTGGCAATAATGGCGAACTCCCTATTTTGCAGTAGCAGTCTTAGCAGTCGGTCTTTATTATCTTGCATCATATATTTTTAGCGTATTTTCAAGTTGCTTTATTACCATATTGTGTAAGAATGTTCTCTGCCGCCATCAGTGGCTCTTCCTCGGTAATCTCATATCTATAAACAGTCTTGTCTTGTGGACAAAACTTATGGATGTACAGATTTCGATAATTCTCTTGCGATATCATGTTATTGCACCCAGTTCTATCTGGCTTATAATTGGTGCAACCAAGGAAGGGAAGCCCTTTGCCTTCCTTGACTATCATAAAGCCATCACGGCATTTGTCACATTTCATAATTGGCAGAATGCCACCTTTTAGATTGTTGGTCATGAAGTCGCAAATTTCAGGTTCATTTGAGCAAATCCACAATTTTAATCCGTATGCTTTCTTATATCTCAGTTGAAGAGGATAGCCACAAATCGGGCAACGGTTGACAGTCAGGTTCTCCCTCGTATCTTCTAAAACCAAATCTCCAATGACTTTGATATTAGGGTAGTCGTTTAACAGTTCCACTACAAACTCCGAGGGATGTTCTTTTGGCGTTACAATGTAGACTCGATTCTTGGTTCTTGTCAGTGCTACATAGAACAGTCTTCTTTCTTCTGAATACTCTATTGAATGGTCATCCTTTACTACAAATTTCAGAACTGGATCTTCCTGAACTTGCGATGGAAATCCATAAACTTCATTCCGAGCGTTAATGATGATGACGTTGTCATATCCAAGTCCTTTAGCCCGATGAACAGTCATAAATTCTATGGGCTTGTTTTTAAAGGTCTTGGAATACAAATTGCCCGATTTCTCGTCATAGATGAAATCTGACGACCGTCCCAAGTTGTAGGCATCAAAGCCATATCGACCTAACAAGAGGATGGAAGAATGAGGATTCTCTTGATAAATATGCTTGATGATATTCTCGACCGTCTTACCTATCAGGAAATACTTTCCGCCTTTACCATCATATTGTTTTCTGTCAACCTCTTCTGTATAAGTATCTATTACAACAGGGTTCGCAATATGTTTAGGAGAAATCAGTGCCTTCTTGATTTGCGAAGTGTTCTTCTGAATAAAACCACCTGCAATATCAATAACCTCCTGAGCATTGCGATACGTCTTGGTGATACTCAGTTCCAAACCATATCCGAATGCCTCTTTGAAATGGGTAAACAATGTGATGTCTGAACCTGCATAGGCGTAGATTGACTGCCAGTCGTCTCCAACGGCAATAATCTTGGCATTACACAATTTACTTAGCTCTTTAGTCAGATTGAAACGCTGTCGGGATATGTCCTGATACTCATCCACAATGATGTATTTGAAGTCGAGTTTCTTGCCATTAATTTCCTGTTCGCGAATAATCTTGGCAGAGTCGTTTATCATATCCTCAAAGTCAATCGCGTTCTTTTCCTTCAACCGCTTGGAGTATTCATGATAACACTGCTCACAGATGTCAAGGAATAATCTGGTTCTGACATTATTCGTCTTATATCTAAAACTATCGAAATGGTCGAAAGGATAGCCATTGGTTTTGAAATTCTTGATAAAAGTGCAAACTAGTTTGACAAGATTGGCGATATATCGGTTTTCTTCCGTGTTAACAATCTTTTCAAATACTTCCTTAGCTGAACGTTCCTCCAGCTTAAAACCATGCTTCAATAGTTCTTCGTTCAGATGCTCCAAGAGGTCTCTCCCATCTTTATAGCTGGAGAAAGTATAGATAAGGTCGGTCTTGTGTTTGCGATGTAAGAGGACCTTATCGTTGACGGCTTTCTTATATCGCTTTAATTCTTCTTCCGAATACCTGTTATTCCGACCATCCTCAGTAATTCCAAAATGCTCAATGTAGGCAACTTTGTCACCTTGCGTTATTGTAAAGTCAGGAGTATATGGTTTGTGAGAATACTGAATATTGTAGGGGTAAGGTTTTTCGTAAACATATTCGACATTGTTAAGATACAAGAAGTTGGCAATCCTCACTTCTTGAGAAGAACGTAATATCTCACGAGCTATAGTGATTCTTTGTCCTGTACGTTGGTTGATGATTTCTTCTGTATATTCGCTCATGTTTCCACGGAGAGTAGAAAAGTCTGCTTTAGCGATATAGTTGAAGAATGTATTTAGGTCTTCTCCTTCGTATGGCGCATCAAAGTAACTGCCAAAAAACAAAATTAGTTTGTCAACAAGTTCCGGATTCTCAAGGATATTTCCTTTTAGATAGTTACTGATGACGTTGAACATAAATCCTCCATCGACTATCAACTTCCTGTCTTCTTCCTGACGACGAAGAATAGCATAACCAGTTTTGTGGAATGTAGTTACTGGACAGTTTATCTTCATAGCTTTATTGATTTTTGATTGCAATTCCCCTACAGCCTTATTTGTAAACGAGATAACAAGAATCTGGTCAGGCTGTATATGTTTCTTCTCGACAAGATATTTCACCTTCGCTGCTACGGTAGTCGTCTTGCCAGCACCAGCACCGGCTATCACAAGCATGTAGTCTTCTTCAGAAAGAACTACTCTTCGCTGCTCATCATCAAGGTTTATAGCTGGGTCAACCATTTTAAGCACATTGTCCAGATATGCTTTGTCTGCCACAAGATGTTTTTCCAAGAAAGACCTATTATGCAGAGTGATTATTTCTGTGCTTTCTTGCTTGCTCAGGTCCTTAAAAGTTTCAATGAAAGACTCAATTTGTTGCACATCGACATGATTCTGCGAGCAAAAATACTCTAAAGTCTTCGATTTCTTCAGTGTAGAGAATTGCTCATACAAATCCTTATATTCAGTACATAATGGCTTGTAGTCACTTCGAGCCAAATAGACATCTTTACCCAACAGTTTACGTAGTTCCTTCTCAAACTCTCCTAGGCGTATAATTTCTGGAGAGCCTGATTCCGTTTTGTCTACGGATTTAGACTGTAATCCAAATATCCTACTGAATATCGACATCTTTAATTAATTGATTTCTATGTTTGGGCATCTCGGCAAACTCAACACTCAGATTGTCGAACAATATCTTTTGCTCATCTGTTATAGGCACTAATCCATGTCCAATCTCCCGATACCATTTTCTCAGGGCAATCTCATCATGGTCTCCATCCATGAAAGGATAATGTTTGTTCTGAATCACGAACAAACGGAATCGGGAAAGAATCTCGAAGAACGAGCCAGAAGGTAGCTCAACCAATTGCCCATTCTTGTCGTAATCACGTTTCTGTGGGATAGTTACCACACCTGCCTGCTCATCAACATTCATACGATAGCCTTCTTTCAAAAGGTGGCACAGCATAGCGATAATTCTGTCAGAATGCTTTGTGGAAGGTGCAACATAATCATTTAAGTTGATTTCAAGCGGTCCTTGATAATTCCAGTAAGCTTTCTCAGTGATTACCTTCAATACCTTTCGCCATTCTATCGATTTCCAGATGTCAAGGTCAATCTCGTACTTGGTGCCTTGTATCGTAATCTGATTCTTGAGCTTCTTTTTTTTCTCTTCTTTAGACTCTTCAGTCATCGGAGCCGGTGCCGCATCGGGGAGGGGGAGATTGTCCTGGTCGGTAGCATATTCCTTGATAACCTCTATAAACGCAGTTCCATAATTGTCGCGTTTGTGCTCTCCAATGCCAAAGGTATTACCAAAGGCATCAAGTGTTGTGGGACGCTCTATTGCCAGAAGATGCAGCGAGCGGTCGGACAGAACAACGTATGCTGGCCACTGGTGTTTATCAGCAATACGCTTGCGGACTTCTTTCAATTTGTTGAAGAGTTCCATGTTTTCATTCGCGCCAGCATTCTCAATAGTTCTTAAACTCTCCTCACGCTGTCTCTTTCTCCGTGCTTTCACTCTAAAGTCCTCACGACTGATAAATGCCAATTGCACCGCATGCTTTCCGTACAGTACCTCCCGTCCCAAATCGGTAACATGTATATGGCGATCCTCGTTGTAGGCAATCTCGATAAATCCCATCTGCAGCATCTGCAACAAATAGTCGTGCCAATCACGATGAGGAATGTCACGTCCCACCGCGAAGGTCTTCAAGAGATTGTATTGATGTGAAACCACGTCGAGCGACATGCTGCCTCGCAAAATGTCAATAGCCGTTGTGAATCCAATATTTTCCCCTGTACGTATGATTGCTGACAAGGCTTTCTGCACGATGGTTGTGCCATCAAACGTCTGTGGTGGCGTGTGGCATACATCGCAGTTGCCGCAACCCTTGTCACTTGTCTCCCCAAAGTAGTTCAGCAAAATGCGACGGCGACAGACCTGTGCCTCTGCATACTCCTGCATACGTTGCAGTTTCTCAAGGTTAATCTCCTGTTGTCCGCTCTCATCAGCAAACTTCCGTAGCGTGATAATGTCGCCTAAATTATAGTAAAGCACGGTCTCGCAGGGCAGTCCGTCTCGTCCGCCACGCCCTATCTCCTGATAGAAACTCTCGATGCTTTTGGGTAAGTTATAATGCACCACAAACCGCACATTGCTCTTGTCGATACCCATACCAAAAGCGATGGTAGCACAAATCACCTGCACGCGATCTGCCACGAAATCGTCCTGCACACGGTTGCGCTCCGAGTTGGGCAAGCCGGCATGATAGACACCTGCCGCAATGCCTTCCTTTTTCAACTTTTCCGCCAGCTCTTCCGTCGTCTTGCGAGCCAAACAATAGATGATTCCACTCTCACCAGAATGATGACGAATGAGTTCCACGATGGAACGCAGTTTCTCACGAGCTGAATAGCCACGTTTTACATCGAGACTCAGATTCGGACGGTCAAAGGAACCGATAAACGTCTGGGCGTCCTCGATATTCAGCTGCTTCAGGATGTCCTGTTTGGTTATCTTGTCTGCCGTAGCTGTCAGTGCCATGATAGGAACACTTGGAAACAATTCACGTAATAGTCTCAATTGTGTGTACTCTGGTCGGAAATCATGACCCCAACTGGAGATGCAATGTGCCTCGTCGATAGCAAAGAGCGATACGTTTGTCTTCTGCAATAGGTGCATCATACCGCTCACCAGTCGTTCTGGTGAGATATAGAGCAGTTTCACTTTCCCCTCTAGGCATCGGTTGATGATATCGCGGTTCTTTCCCTCATCATTGCTGCTGTTCAATGCCTCTGCCGCGATGCCGTTTGCCTTCAGTGCCTCCACCTGGTCCTTCATCAGTGAGATGAGCGGTGAGACAATAACTGCCATTCCGTCCATTGCTAATGCGGAAATCTGAAAGCAGAGCGATTTGCCTCCGCCTGTTGGCATTAGAACTAGAGAGTCACCACCATCAATGGTATGGCAGATAATCTTCTCTTGCATCGGTCGAAAAGTATCGTACCCGAATTTCGTTTTGAGCAACCTATATAATAAATTGTTGTTCATGATAAACACCTATATTAGTACTTTTGCTTTTGGGGAATCACGCCACGCACACCGCCTTTGGGATTGGACACGTCGCCTTTGTACCTTGGAATCAAATGCATGTGGCAGTGAAACACCGACTGGCCTGCGGCCTCATTGATGTTGATGCCCACGTTATAACCATCGGGGTGGAAGCGTTCGTCAATCTTCTGCTTGACATATTGCAGCACGACGTTCATCGCCTCACGCTCGTGGTTCGTCAAGTCGAAGTAGGACGAAACGTGCCTCTTGGGGATGATGAGCGCATGACCGGGTGAGACGGGATAGCCATCGTAGAAGGCCACGCAGGTAGCCGTCTCGCAGATGATTTCCACTCGGCGGGACAGGCGGCAGAAAGGACATTTCTCGCCTTCCACACGCGGCAACTTGTTGAAATGGTTGTATTGATAGAGTTCGTAGCTTTTGTTGGCGACAAGACTCTTGTACGGCAACTTTACATTACATTGGTATGTATATTGCTTGTGGATGGCATGGAGTCGGAAGCCCTCTTCTGTCAGGTCGCGGCGCACGGCAAAGTAGGCCGTCCCCTTGGGGGAAAGCAGGTTGGCGACATTCATCAGCACCTCGGCTTGGGCGTATGGTTCTAAGACGTTCAGCACATAGTTGCAGAATATGGTGTCGAACTTGCCCTCGGGAAAGTCGGGGCGATAATAATAGTCGTAGCCCGTGATGTCGTATCCCTGTTTCTTCAGTTCGTCCGTATCGAAACCATAGCCACAACCGAAATCGAGAATCTTGCCCCTGAGCAGATTGTGTTGCATGAGGTATCGCGTCGGCACGGAGAAATCCGTGCGCTTGATGGCCGTTAGGTAGGGATGGTTTATCTTCTCTGGTTCCATAGTTATTGGGGGCTTAGGGTTCGGAATCCCATGTTGACAGCCATTTGGCTGAGAGGGGAGAAGGTCTTGCGGCAGACGTTCAGGAACTGCTCGTCTGACATTTGCATCAAGTCCTGCGGGGAATAGCCTAAGGCATAATACTCGTCCAAAGTGTTGTCCCTTTTCCCGCTTTGTGGGATATACAGACGCAAAGCCTTGTGCTGCACCTTCGCCATCTTGGGGAGATAGTAGTCGAGGTCGGGGATGCGGTTGCTCTTGGAGGAGTTGAACGAGCCGTCGGCAGGAATCAGGTTCCAGTTCTGATTGTGCGACACAAAGCTCCACGGAATGAAGTGGTCGAGGTCATATTCATTCCTTCCAAGCGGCGTGTTCTTGTATATACAACGGATGGGACCGCCAATCTCGATGACCTTGTTCCAGAACTTCTTCTGCCTGGTCAGCGGCTCCCGCTCTTCCGGGCGAAGCAACTTGCCGGATATGTTCGGGACGTTGGGATTCTTCGACTGCAAGAACAACGTGAGGTTCCACAAAGCAAAATCACGAAGCACCTCATAATTGGTCGTCAGATAACTGCTCCAATGCGGATTAATTGTAACCGTAAGTCCTTCGCCACTACCCGTCAGAGAATACAGACAATCATTCTCAAACGACTGACTACGACGTTGCATCTCGGAATCATCGGTGGTGTCAATCCAAGGTTTCTGGAAGCGGAACGGGACGTTATTCAACAGAATCCTGACCCTCTTCTTCACCTCCCTGTCCTCTGAGATGGCATTAGAGATGGCTTCACTCTTGTCTTCGAGCCTGTCATCTACCGTAATGCCTGTCAACAGAGCCACATCGGGAATAATCTTCGACATAGAATCGCCTTTACCAAACGACAGTCGGAAATACTGGGCCGGGTACCAAGCGTAGGCAACCATCCGCGCCGCCACATCGAGAGCCTTCATGGAATTGGCGCCATGGAAATGCATATCAAGTATTGACAGAAACCAGTAAAACTTATAGGTTGCCACAGTATCTGCAAACACACGGTTCATAGTGCTGGTTGTCAATATGTCCGACTGAGGAATCTTCATATCTTTTACAAATTAGAATGAATTAAATTACGAAAGTCAGCATTCGGGACATTAACAGTCCAATTCTGTTTCAGCCGAGAAAATCCTTTCTCTTCATCTTTGTCAAGTTCTTCAAATCTAACAAGGCCTTTAAGCTCCACGCCAAGAAGTCTCGTTATTTTCATCAGCTGTTCCAACGGAGGTTGTGACGAGGCGATTTAGGTCTTTGTTACTTGCCATTTAAATATTATTATTATTCGCCTACAAAGTTACTCGATTTATCTCAGACCTTAGGTCTGATTGCCATTAAAAGTTACCAAAAAGAGTGCTTTTAATGAATTTTGTTCGCTTTGTAGAGCGGTTTTATACCGTTTCTTCTTGTCACACCTCCATCAGCCACTTCCACACCGGCACCATTATGCTTTTGCCCTTGCTGGGCGACAATCACCTACATAAAACAACCCAGGGTGCCGCTACGCTCTACCTTGGGCTGTGCTCTTCTGCGCTTACAGCGCGATAGTATGTTTGGCGTCCACAATCGCCTGCTGCAGTCAACACAGAAAATGGGCACCAGCAATAGCCGTTGGCCATGCTGATGCCCATATATATAATAAGGTATAGCCTCGTGGGCTCTTAGCCCTGCGTGCTTTTAGTCGATGTCGCTGATGTGGTCGAGAGAGTCGTTGAAGTCTCTTGGCTCACGGCGTGCCATTGGGTCATGATACTCGTCGTTGTTTCTGTGCTCGAAACGGCGTGGCTGCTGACGGCGCTCCTGTGGCCTGTCGCTATGCTCCTCACGACGTGGACGGCGCTCGCCTCTCTCCGGACGTGGACGGCGCTCGCGCTCCACATATCCCTCGGGCTTCGGTATGAGCACCTTGTGTGAGAGCTTGTACTTGCCAGTCTTGGGGTCAATCTCAAGCAGCTTGACATTAATCTTGTCACCCTCCTTGATGCCAGCCTCCTCGACGGTCTCCAGACGCTTCCAGTCAATCTCGGAGATGTGCAGCAGGCCATCCTTGCCCGGCAGTATCTCTACGAAGCATCCGTAAGGCATGATGGAGCGTACTGTTCCCTCGTATACCTCGCCGACCTCGGGAACTGCAACGATAGCCTTAATCTTGGCCAGGGCAGCATCAATGCTCTCCTTGTTGGGTGCGCTTACCTGCACCTTGCCTACGCCGTCAATCTCGTCGATGGTAATGGTAGAGCCAGTGTCCTCCTGCATCTGCTGGATAATCTTTCCGCCCGGGCCAATAACAGCACCGATGAACTCCTTCGGTATCTCGAAGGCAACGATGCGCGGTACCTGTGGCTTCATCTCGGCACGCGGCTCAGAGATAGTCTCGAGCATCTTGCCGAGGATGTGCTCACGGCCGGCCTTAGCCTGCATGAGCGCCTTCTCCAGAATCTCGAAGCTCAAGCCGTCGCACTTGATATCCATCTGTGTAGCTGTAAGACCGTTGCGTGTACCAGTGGTCTTGAAGTCCATGTCGCCAAGGTGGTCCTCATCGCCAAGGATGTCGCTGAGGATGGCGTACTTGTCCTCTCCCGGGTTCTTGATAAGACCCATTGCGATACCCGAAACAGGGTTCTTCATTGGAACACCGGCATCCATGAGTGCGAGCGTGCCTGCGCAGACAGTAGCCATGGAAGAAGAGCCGTTAGACTCCAGTATCTGGCTTACAAGGCGCACGGTGTATGGGAAGTCGGCAGGTATCTGTCCCTTCAGACCACGCCATGCGAGATGGCCATGGCCAATCTCACGACGGCCTACGCCACGCTGGGCCTTAGCCTCGCCGGTACAGAACGGTGGGAAGTTATAGTGAAGGAGGAACCTCTGGTAACCTCTGTCGAGAACATCGTCAACGAGCTTCTCGTCGAGCTTGGTACCAAGCGTACATGTAGAGAGGCTCTGTGTCTCGCCACGTGTGAAGATAGAGCTTCCGTGAGGCATTGGCAGAGGAGACACCTCGCACCAGATAGGACGTATGTCAGTAGTCTTACGTCCGTCGAGGCGGATGCCCTCGTCGAGGATGCAACGGCGCATGGCGTCGCGCTCCACGTCGGCATAGTATCTCATGGCCTCGGCATGCTTCTCCTCAAGCTCGTCGGCTGTAAGGTCGGCATGTGCCTCATCATACTTGGCAAGGAAGTCGGTGATAATCTTCTCGAAAGCCTCCTGACGCTCCTGCTTGGGCAGGGCAGCCTTGGTGGCCTCGTATGCTGGAGCATACAGCTCATCCTTAATCTGCTGGCGCAGCTCCTCGTCGTTCACCTCGTGGTCGTAGGTCCTCTTCACGTCGGTGCCAAGCTCCTTGGCCAGCTCTTCCTGAAGAAGGCACATGGGCTTGATAGCCTCGGCAGCAGCCTTGAGCGCGCCGATGAGGTCCTGCTCTGACACCTCCTTCATCTCGCCCTCAACCATCATGATATTGTCCTTTGTGGCACCAACCATGATGTCCATGTCGGCCTCCTTCATCTGCTCGAAGGTAGGATCAATGACATACTCGCCATTGACGCGCGCTACGCGCACCTCGGAGATGTAGTACTCAAAGGGAATATCTGAACAAGCCATGGCTGCCGAAGCGGCGAACCCTGCCAGTGCGTCTGGCTGGTCTACACCATCAGCGGAAAGAAGCATCACCTGCACGTATACCTCTGCATGATAATTTGATGGGAACAGCGGACGGAGCGCACGGTCAACGAGACGTGAGGTAAGTATCTCGTTGTCGCTGGCCTTGCCCTCACGCTTTGTGAATCCACCTGGGAAACGTCCTGCGGCAGCGTACTGCTCGCGGTAATCAACTTGCAAAGGCATGAAATCTGTACCCGGAACTGCGTCCTTAGCTGCACAAACAGTTGCGAGCAGTACGGTGTTGCCCATTCTCAGGACAGCAGCACCATCGGCCTGTTTTGCAACTTTTCCGGTCTCAATCGTGATGGTTCTTCCATCAGGCAATTGAACTGTTTTCGTAATTACGTTCATCTAAAAAACTTAAACTTGTTGTTTTTATCAAACATCTAAAAAAATAAATCGTGCAAAGATACCTAATTTATAATTAATAAAAGAATATTGCCGTTGATAATTTTACTTTATTTCTGCCTTTTAACGCTTTTTGGGGAGACTGTAAGAGTTGGAGGAAGAATAACACACAGATAGAAAGGCCCGCAAGGGGCAAACGAAAAAAAACGGTTTAGTCGGGAAATACTGTGTCAGCAGAGAAACACGGTTAGTGGCAAACACGAAGACAAATATATACCTCTTCCTAAGAGAAGGTTTATTACTTGTTTATGGTTTATCCGAAATATGGAATGATGCTTCATAGATTATTATTGCCGAAGAGAGCCTGATATATATGTCATAGCCAACGAATACGTTTGCACCACTGATAAGGTTAATAACCTTACGCGCGAAAGGTTATTAACCTTACGGCCTTAAGGTTATTAACCTTATCAGCAATGAAAACCATATACCCAGAGCACGCAAACATAAGTGGTAATCACTTTAAATGTATGATGAGCCTTGTTTACCGCTTTGAAGAGGATGGTGTTTTATCTTGGTTTTTGTCTTCTTAATTGCCACTAACAGTGTTTCTCTGCTGACACATGGTTTTACTGGTAATCCAAAAAACGATAGTTTTGTTTTGATATTCCACTCATTTATCGTAACTTTGTCGCAAAATAAACAAAACAAAAGAAAATGAAGTTATCAGGAATACTTTCTACCTTTGCCGTTGTGGTGACATTGATGGCCAGCACATCATGTTCCGACAAGAAATTTGATGTCAGCGGCAACATCACCGACGCAAAGGACTCACTACTCTATTTCGAGAACATGAGTCTCAACGGAGCCGTAGTTGTAGACTCCGTAAGACTGGACGAGGACGGTTCGTTCGATTTCTCCGTCAATGCCCCAGAGGCTCCGGAGTTCTATCGTCTCCGTATAGCAAACCAGATTATCAACATTGCCGCTGACTCCATCGGCGAGGTTGCAGTGAAAGCCTCCTACCCTACCATGGCAACGGACTATGAGGTGACAGGCTCTGACGACTGCTCGAAGATAAAGGAGCTCGCCATCAGGCAGATGGCGCTGCAGGCCAATATCAACGGTATCATAGCCAACCGCACTTTGGATGCCGACCACGTTCGCGACTCCATCCGTACTGTTCTTGCCGTATACAAGGAGCAGGTGAAGAACGACTACATCTTCAAGGAGCCCATGAGGGCATACAGCTATTTCGCCCTGTTCCAGACGGTGGCCCTGGGCTATGACGCAGCCTTGATATTCAATCCACGCAGCAACGAGGACGACGTAAAGGTATTCGCCGCCGTGGCAACAAGCTGGGACACATACTATCCGAAAGCCGAGCGCGGGCTGAACCTGCACAACATAGCCATAGAGGGACTGAAGAACATCCGCATTCTTAAGGCAGAGCAGGCGCAGACCGTCGACCCCTCGAAGGTGGAGTATACTGGCGTGATAGACATTGCCCTGCCCGACAACAAGGGAAACATACGCAGGCTTACCGACCTGAAAGGCAAGGTGGTGCTGCTCGACTTCCATGTCTTCGCAACCAAGGAGAGCACCGCCCGCATCATGCAGATGAGGGAAATCTACAACAAGTACCATGCGCAGGGATTTGAGATATACCAGGTGAGCGTAGACCCTGACGAGCACTTCTGGAAGACAAGCGTGGCAGCATTGCCATGGGTGAGTGTGCGCACTCCTGACGGCCCCAACGCCCACGAGCTTGGAAGCTATAATGTCAGGGAACTGCCAACATACTTCCTCATAGACAAGAACAACGTGCTGCAGAAGCGCGACGTACAGATAAAAGACCTTGAGGCAGAGATTAAAGCCCTGCTCTAATCCTGTTTAGGTTAGTTCTATTAGACACCATGCATCCACTACACAAATTCCTCTACTGCCCATGCTGCGGCAGCGACCAGTTTTATGTGGCAACGGTGAAGAGCAAGAAGTGCGGCAACTGCGGGTTCGAGCGGTTTATGAACCCCAGTTCTGCTTTCGTAGCTTTCATCCGCGACAGCCAAGGACGCATCCTCGTGGTACGCCGCGGCGAGGAGCCTGCCAAGGGAACCCTTGACCTGCCAGGTGGCTTTGCCGACATTGGCGAGACTGCCGAGGAGGGCATAGCAAGGGAAGTTATGGAGGAGACCAACCTCACCGTAACCTCTACGAGATACCTGTTCTCGTTGCCCAACACCTATCATTATAGCGGCATAGACATACCCACGCTCGACATGTTCTTCGAGTGTAGCGTAGAGGATACCGCCCCACTAAAAGCAATGGATGATGCCGCAGAGTGCATGTGGATAGCACCCGCCGACATCGTCGCAGAAGAGTTTGGCCTGAACAGCATACGCAAGGGAGTTGAGAAAATGTTGCAGGAGGAGAGGTTATAGGGGAGCTAACCCCTGCGCGCTGTAAGCGCAAAAGCGTTATATGTCCTGCTGTTATCTATGCTTTTGCCCTAAGCAGGGCGACAATCACATACATACTCAACTTTCGGAAGTTATTTTAAACCACAGAGTTTAAGAGATAAAGAGTATTTATACTAATGAAAGAGGGTGAATGCCAAGGCATTTAGAGCTCATAGAGAGCTGCGCATCATGTTTGCCGCATGGAAACTCTGTGTCCTCTGTCGCTTGCGACCTACTCTATAAAACCACAAATCTCTTTTTCTCTTTAACTCTGTGGTTTAAATAAAACCCTTATACATAGAGAATTATCACATGCGAAACTTAAGATACATATAATAGCCCAGGGTGTCGCTACGCTCTACCCTGGGCTATGTTCTTTTGCGCCTACAGCGCGTAATCATCGGTCATCTCTGCATTACCTTGCGCACTGTGCCGTCAGAGTATTTCACGACATTGATGCCTTTGCCTATAGCCTTGCGCTGCGTTCCGCTAACAGAATATACTGCTACAGGAACAACATCGCCAACGCTGATTCCCTGAACTGATGTTGAGGGACCCGTTACCCTAACCTCGTCAAGGAAGAACCTCTTTGACGGGAGGAACTGTATTCTCACAGCGCCATGACCCGTGATGGTCGTTGTATATTCCGTCCACTCGCCCGTAGACATGGTGAATGTGGCCGGCACGACCGAAGCCCCCGTGCTAGCGAAAAGCATAAGTGCCGTATTGTCGGAGTCCCAAGGAACAGCACGGAAAGTCAGCGTCGCCTTACCGTCGACAACAAATTCCGGAGTAGTGACCGAGCCGGCAATGCTCGATGAACCGAACTTCGCGCACTTGTTGGCACCAAAAGCCTTCTGACTCTCCCATCCGTTATTGTCGGGTAGGAAACTTGCGATACCCACTTGTGAGCTTCCGCCATAAACGCCATCAGTACCTCCTATGCCGTCGCAGCCATCGAACGACTCGTAGAACAGCACATAGTTATTGTCATCGCCACTGCCTCCACCATCGTCATTGCCATCGCCACCCTCAGAGACAGCATTTTCTCCAAAATACATGCTGGCGGTACCATCTTTGGCGACAGCAATGTTCCTTATAGCGACATCCATATAGCTGTCTCCGTCGGCATTGGCAGTATATAGTGCGTTTGAGGGTACAGACAGCCGCGTCAGGCTGTCGTTGCCGTTATACGGGTACGGGTCTCCATAGTAAGTGGTCTTGGAGTATGAGTAATTGCGGGAGTTGAAATAGCTCTTGTCATCATCGTTGTCGGCGTGTATCAGCGTAACCCTCTGATGACTGTTCGTAAGTCCGGAATAAGGATCACGTCCCGTAGTGTTCACAAGATTGTAGTACCATATATTCTCATCGTAGTCGACATGCAGCACCAGCACACCACTGGCAGGCAGAGCCGCATCCCATGCCACTCTCTGACGGTTCTCGACAAGGAAATACTCATTTGGGTTTCCGCTGTTTACCAACATATACGCATCACCATCCTCGGCAAGAGGCGCCACGCCGCTAACCGACAGTTCGTGACCCTTGTTGACAACAATCGGCGACAGCCATCCGCAAACCATTCGCTCATAGCTTGAGTAGCCCGCGGGAGTATATCCGTTGTCATTGTATGTACCGGAGTCCATGAGATCCCATGGTCCCATACCGAAGTTGCCTGAATAGTTGATGTCGTACATGTCGGGCAAGCCCATGCAATGGGAGAACTCATGGCACATCGTTCCGATACCGCCAATCTTCCCAGTTCCGTTAAGCTCCGAGCTGCATGCATAAGTATCTATAATGACACCATCGAGCATCTGCGGAGATGTTATCGACGAGCCAGACAGTGCCCATTCGTGTGGCCATACTGTAGACTCCTTGTTGTAAGTGTCGGCCTCGCCATAGCCTGCATACAATATATACACCTGGTCGACATAGCCGTCGCCATCCCAGTCATAGTCGGCAAAGTTCACCTCGGCATCCGCAGCCTTACAGCCCTCCACGACCATCATCTCCGGCCTAAGGTCGTTGCCCCAACTGTCATTGGCACCATAGTAGGCCATGTTGTTGGCAAGTTTCACAGGCCCTATGACATCGAAGTCAAGCTCGAAGGCGCCACGGCTCTGCGAAAGGAAATAGTCCTTCACCGAGCCATTGAAATCTCCTTCCGCGAATGAAATCTCGTTGGCTATTCTGCTAAACTGCTCCTTAGGATTTGCTGTTGTGAAGCTTACGTCAGCATATTCCACGAGTATCACGATGCCCTTTTTCTTTCCCTCGAAGGTTCCCTGCGCGGCATTGGCAGCCAGTTTCTTTGCCCTTCTTGCCGATGTGGCCTCCGTCCGCGCGCGCAGCCGTGCCTTGCTCTTGGCCATATCGTCATCACTGGCCAGCCTGTAAAGTCCCTGAGCATCGTCAGGAACATATCTGTTGCCCAACGAGTCCACCCAGAAATGCAGATGTTCGTCACCAGCAAGGCTAACCTTTACCGTAGAGCCATCAGTCAAAGTAACAAACTTGCTTACTCCCCTTTTGGCCGGTATTGCCATTACAGCAAGCATGGAGAAAGCCAGCAGCAATGTTGTGACAAATCTTCTTGTCTTAGTCATAATTCAAAAGTAAGTCTCATATTAGGATTATAATCACCATGGTGAGTCAAGAAAGTCACCATGGTGAATATGGAAAGACACCATGGTGAGCAATGACATTCACCTAAGTCTTTACAGACATTCAGCGAGGTATATCTCCGAGTGCCTTACTTGGCGTTGATTTCCTTGAGCAGGCGGTCGGCATGTCCCCACTTGTCCATCATGAAGATGACATATCGTATGTCGACGCCGATGCAGCGTGCCAGACGGCTGTCGAAGTTGATGTCCGATGACAGGCTGTCCCAGTTGCCGTCGAAGGCAAGACCTATCAGGTTGCCGTTGCCGTCGAACATTGGTGAGCCTGAGTTTCCGCCAGTAATATCGTTATTGGTGAGGAAGCAGAGCTGGAACTTGCCCGTAACGGGGTCGGTATATGCTCCGTGGTCGGGGGCAGAGAGCAGCTCGCGCATGATGGGCTCAGCCTGATAGTCGATGATGCGGTCGCCCTTGTCCATCTTCTCCACAATGCTCTCAGCAGTGGTGTAATAGCCCGACGGCTTGTCGCCGAGCATGAAGCCTCCCACCTGTCCGTAGCTCAGGCGCATGGTGAAGTTGGCGTCGGAGTAGTGGGGCATATCCTCCTCCATGCGCAGCTTGGCTGCACAGAGGAACTTCTCCATATTGGCAATGCTGTCGCTTGTCCTTATGATGTTGTCGCGGAGCATGCTGCGTATCTCGAGCATGTCCAGTCCGAGCTGTACGCCCGGGTCCTTGAGATAGCTCTTCCTGTTGACGTAGATTTTCTCCTCGCTCTTCATCAGGAACGAGTTCTTGTAGAGATAGTCCACGTATTTGGCATAGTCTCCACCAAACTTGGCATCGATGGTGGCATAGAACTTCGGGAGATATTTCTGTGCAACATGCTCCCTGTAGTTCTTCAGCAACACGGCAAAAACCTCCTTGTCAAGGGCCTCATCCCACTCGTCGCTGTTGTCGCTGAACAGTATATACTGCTTCGACTTCTTGTTCTTCGGTCCCATCACCTCCATGCGGTCGAGAGCCATCGCGCGGGTGCAGAACTCATTGGTGCGGCGGAAAGTCTCGCTCCAGTACATCATAGCCTTTACATCCTCGAAGCGCAATTCGTAGAGCTCCTTCATCTTGTCGAAGTCGAGCTTGCCCTTGAGATACCCCGTAGAGTCCTGGTAAGCCTTAATCCGTGCCTCGTACGCACGCTTCTGGTTGACGATGCCTATGGAGTCGATGCACTTGTTCATACCGATGGAGTTCTTCCAATAGTTGGAGCTCTGCGCATACTTCGAGTCGTATTTGATGCGTACAGCCTCGTCGGCACGCATGTGGCGTATCATGACGTCCTGCTTGACGCCCCTGACCTGTGCTCTTGGTGCATTCTCGGCATCGCGCATCTCCTTGATGCCATAGCTTGACAGATACCTGCTGGTAGAGCCGGGATAGCCTATGGTCATGGCATAGTCGCCATCCTTATATCCTTGCAGGCTCACCTGTGCCCAGCGTTTGGGGTGATAGGGCACATTGTCCTTGCTGTAGGCTGCAGGCCCGTTGGTCTTCGGGTCGGCATATATGCGGAATACGGAGAAGTCGCAGGTCTGCCTGGGCCACATCCAGTTGTCCGTCTCGCCACCGAACTTGCCCATAGACTTTGGTACGGTGAAGACAAGGCGCAGGTCGGTGAAGTCCTGGTATGTGGTGGCATAATACTTGTTTCCCTCATAGAAGGCATCGATGTCGACATGTAGCGTGGAGTCGATACCCTTTATAGAGTCTGTGAGCACATTCTGCAGAGAGTCGAGCAGAGCAGCCTGCTCCTTGCTGCCCATATTGTCGATGCCGAGGGCCTGCAGCCTGCCCGTAATGTCGCTTTGCTCAACCATGAAGCTCACGAACATATTCTCGTTGGGCAGCTCCTCCTCGTAGGTCTTGGCATAGAAGCCGTTGAGCATATAGTCGTGCTCAACGGTGGAGTGTGAGCGTATGGCCTCGAAGCCGCAATGGTGGTTGGTGAACACCAGTCCGTCGGGCGACACCACAACGCCAGAGCAATAGCCGGAGAAATTCACAACGGCATTCTTCAAGGCGTTGTCGCCATTATACAGTTCGTCATAAGTGAGCTTGAAGCCTTCTCCCTGCATGGCCTCATACACTTGTGGCGGCAGGTTGTAGATGGTCCACATGCCCTCGTCGGCGTGGACAGCAGCCGCAGACATCATGGCGGCCAGCAATAATGTTTTCTTTTTCATAATCGTATAGTTGTTATTTTCTGAATTTCTTTCCTATGACGGGCAAGGAGCTCAGGGGAAAATCCCTCTTCACTATGTAGGCGACAAAGAGAAGCAGGAGCAGCGTGTTGGCAACAAGAGCCAGGATGACAGGCAGGAAGTCCCTGCACAAGGTCATCATACCGAACAGCACGGCCGCCATGAGCACATATATGCCAATCTCCTTGAGGTTATATCTTATCGGATAGTATTTCTGCCCTACGAGATAGCTCAGGAGCATCGCCGTGGCATATCCTGCAAAGCCTGCCCATGCGCATGCCATATATCCAAAGCGTGGCACGAAGACGATGTTGATGGTAATGAGCACAGCGCAGCCGATGCCCGAGAACCACGCGCCCCAGATGGTCTTGTCTATGAGCTTGTACCAGAAGGAGAGGTTGAAGTAGATGCCCATCATTATCTCCGCGGCCATCACTATTGGCACCACCCTCAGTCCGCTCCAGTAGTCGCGCCCGATGATATGCTTCAGTATGTCCATATACCCCACCACCATCAGGAATGCAAGCAGGGTGAAGATGATGAAGTATTTCATTGCCTTGGCGTAGGTGTCGCGGTTGTCGCTGTCCTTGGCCTTGCCGAAGACGAAAGGCTCGTAAGCATAGCGGAACGCCTGGGTTATCATCGCCATTATCATGGCAATCTTCGATGCTGCACCGTAGATGCCGAGCTGCTCGTGGGCATTCGCACCTTTATATATATAGGGGAACAGTATCTTGTCGGCAGCCTGGTTCAGTATGCCGGCTATGCCGAGCACCAGTATGGGCCAGCTATAGGAGAGCATGCGGCGCATAAGGGCTTTGTCGAAGGAGTAGCGGAAGCCCGTAAGCTCCTTATAGAAGCAGAAGGTGATGGTGGCAGTACATGCAAGGTTGATATAGAAGGCGTAGCCTGCCCCCACCTCCGGGTTGTATATGGCGCCTACGGTGTCGGGGTGCGATGCATAGAGCGCAGGCAGCACAAGGAAGAACAGCAGGTTGAGCAGGATGTTGAGGATGATGAACAACATCTTGAAAGCCGCAAACTTTATAGGCCGCTTCTTGTATCGCAGATAGGCGAAGGGTATGCACTGGAAGGCGTCAAGGGCAACGGTGAGAGCCATCACCCACACATAGGACGGATGGCCGGCATAGCCCATGGCTGAGGATATGGGCGACAGGAACAGCAGCACCAAGGCCACGAAGAGCACTGACGTGGAGCCTACGGCGATAAGGATGGTAGAATATACCTTCCCCGCATCCTCGCCCTCCTTGTTGGCGAAGCGGAAGAAGGTGGTCTCCATGCCGTAGGTGAGCAGCACGAGCAGCAATGCCGAATAGGCATACATATTGGTGATGACACCATAGCCGCCGCTTGCCGCCGACAGGCTTGATGTGTAGAGCGGCACGAGCAGATAGTTGAGAAATCTGCCTACGATGCTGCTAAGTCCGTAGATGGCCGTGTCCTTGGCCAGTGATTTGAGATTTGCCATTTGTTTTCTTTTATTCTTTGTAGATGTTTGGTAGGTGGTGCAATATCCTGTAACGGTTTAGAAAAACATGTAGCATACGGCTATGGCGGCTATCACCCCGGCAAGGTCGGCAAGCAGACCGCAGGCCACGGCGTGGCGGGTGTACTTGATGCTTACACTGCCGAAGTAGACAGCAAGAATGTAGAAGGTGGTATCGGTGGAGCCTTGGAATACGCAGGCCAGACGTCCTACGAACGAGTCGGCACCATAGTTGGTCATAGCCTCAAGCATCAGCCCTCGGGCACCGCTTCCCGACAGCGGCTTCATCAATGCCGTAGGCAAGGCCCCGACAAAGTCGGTGTCAAGCCCACACTGCCCCACGCACCATGCCACACCATCGATGAGCATGTCCATGGCTCCCGACGCGCGGAACACTCCCACCGCCACGAGTATGGCGACGAGATATGGTATTATTCTCACGGCAGTCTGGAACCCCTCCTTGGCTCCCTCTATGAAGGCGTCGTAGACATTGACGCGGCGGAAGAAGCCTGCCAGGATGAAGGCTAAGATAATGCCCAGCAGGATGACATTCGAGACTACGCTTGTCACAACGCCCATAGTGTCCTTGTCCATCTGCCCGAAGCCCCAGATGACGAGAGCCGTGAAGCCCACAAGACCGGCAAGGGTGGCAAGGAGCACTGGCTGCATGATGTTTATGCGCTGCCACAGGGCAGTGATGATGATGCCGGCCAATGTGGCGACGAGTGTGGCAAGGAGTATCGGTATGAAGACATCCGTTGGCGTTGCCGCGCCATACGAGGCACGGAAGGCAAGAATGCTCGTAGGTATGATGGTCAGTCCCGAGGTGTTGAGCACCAAGAACATTATCATGGGATTGGTGGCGGTGTCCTTCTTGCTGTTGAGCTCCTGCATCTGCTGCATGGCCTTGAGGCCGGTAGGCGTGGCTGCATTGTCGAGTCCCAGCATGTTCGAGGCTATATTCATGAATATGCTTCCCATGACGGGATGGTTACGTGGTATATCAGGAAAGAGCCTTGTGAAGACAGGGCTGAGCAGGCGCGCCAGAAGGTTTACCGCACCGGCCTTCTCGCCTATGCGCATCACTCCGAGCCATAGGGCGAGCACACCCGTCAGGCCAAGCGAAATCTCGAAAGCCGTCTTGGAGGTGTCGAAGGTGGAGTCCACCATCTTCTGAAAGACCGTGGTGTCGCCCATGCAGAGCTGTATGGCTCCGAACAGGAAGGCCAAGGCAAAGAATGCAATCCAAATATAGTTGAGTACCATAGAAAAAAGGTATGAGCCATGGCGGCTGCCATCATGCAGCCACCTTATTATATATATATATGGGTGCAAAGTTACAAAAAAATAAGGTGACACCAACGATGTCACCTTATTTAATTATGTTCCATGTACCAAAATCGGTACATTTCAGCGTCTTACAGCGCTTACTTGACAACAACCTTCTTGCCGTTTACAACATAGATACCCTTAGCGAGTCCCTTTGTGGTAGTAGCATTGGTGCGAACCACCTGTCCGTTTACAGAGTAGATGGTAGCATTGTCAAGGTTCTCTGTCTGTATGCCATTGATGATGTTGGCATCGCCGAGTCTTACAAGACGGAAGCGTGTGAACGACATCCACTGATGCAGAACGTCAGCAACACCCTGTACACCGATGGCAACAGGTGTATTGTCCTCATGCACGTTGAATACGAGGAAGCAGTCGTTCCATCCACGGTCGAACAGCTCACCAACATTGCCAACATGCTTCATCTTTACGCTCTCATCGTTGGCGAAGAGCTGGAAGGAAGCCATTTCAGAAGAAGCGCGAGAGGTTACTGTGAGCAGATACTCACCGCTCGGCAGTGTCACCTCCTGAGATACTGATACATCCCAAGCATTGGCATCCCAGTTGCCACCATCGAAGTAAGAGTGGGTAGAGCTACCAGCTGCGTCGGTGAATGGCTCACCATTGAGAACTTTAATTTCACCGCCAGAGCCTTCGCCAAGAGATACTGTCCAGCCCTCAGTGCCATTCTCAGCATTCGGGTTAACGATGTTCTCTGTGAAGTCAACTGCACCCTGCTCCTCAGCAACAGCATTAGACTCTACATAGTCGCGTGCGGCAACAACGATAGCACTGGTCATGGTCTGTGCCTCAGTAGCATTGGTAGCAGTAGCAGCCAAAGCCTCGGTCAGAACAGCGAGCTTCGTTGAGCTTGCGTATGGATAAGCATTTGCATCGAAAGCGTATGCAACCCTTGCAGCCTCAAGAGCCTGGTATGCAGCAGTAGCAGCCTTGAATGTAGCAGCAGCCTCGTTGAGAGCTGTTGTGGCAGCAACGTATGCGTCCTTAGTCTCCTCAACTGTGGTGTTTGCTGTGATAGCAGCCTCAAGAGCTGTACGCTCCTCACCTGTTACAACGGCGTTGGCCTCATCAGCAAGAGCAGCCTGTGCGGCAGCAAGAGCAGCCTCATAAGCCTCCTTGTAAATGGTCAGGTCTTGGATCTCGCCATAGAATGTGATACGGAAGTTATCGAATATTGACCAGTCGTTAGCTGTAGCCTCAGACTTCCTTACACCTACTGTCAGTGTACCGTCAACAACAACTACGTTCTCAATAACGTTATTGTACAGACCTGCGGTGAAGAATGCAGAAGCAGCTTTCATATTATTCGGGAATGCTCCCTCAATACCGTCAGTTGTTGCTGTGCCTTCAGCCTCGCAATTTCCAGCCTCAGCGAAGATTGACTGGAGTGGAGTCTCAACAGTGTTGGCATAAGCAGCAGCGAGGAGCTGCTCGCTATCACCAACATGCTTGGCAGCAGCATCTGCATAAGTACCATTACGGTAGAAGCCCTGTACCTCAACCTTATACAGACCGTTAGGAACATTGATGGTCTGATATACGTCGAATGTGGTATTAAACCTCTCTGCGCACATATTGGTGTTGTCACCACCAATTGATGGTGTACCATTCCACTTGCTGTTGCGCAAGTCGTTGCGTCCGAAGTTACGGCCAGGGAGCAGCCATGAAGCATCCTTGCCATTGTCGGCAGTAGCAGTCTGGAGCTCAGCCATCCTGTCTTCCACAGAAAGCACTACCCACTTGCTGTAGTCATCATCATTGGCAGCAAGCGATACATCAGCAATACCATCGGCTGTTGTGAGGTAATTGGTTCCGTCAGAAATAGCAAAGGCAGCCTCGCCTGCTGCGGTAGTAGTCTGTACAAATGTCCAACCAAAGGCGGCGCCATCGCAATAGACACCATTCAGATAGTGCTTTTCACCACCATTTGACAGCTGGGTATCAATGGTGTACTTGCCATCATCCAAAACGGCAAGACCAAGGTCAATGCCATGAGCATCAACGATAGCATGAGTACCCCATGAGCTACCGCCAGCCAAGTACTTGCCTGTAGCAACGTTCTTGATATAGTATGTGCCATCTGCAACAACAGGCTCTGGTTGTGGCTCTGGATCTGGGTCGACAGCCTCGCTCTTGTCGAGCTTAACAAGCTGGAAGCGTGTGAACGACATCCACTGATACTGAACGGCAGCAACACCCTGAACACCGATGTTTACGTCGGCAGTCTCTTCTGTAACCTCAAACTCTACGCTGCTAAGGTTATAGCCACGGTCGAAGATTTCGCCAGAAGCACCCACGTGAGGCATCTCTGTTCGAGCCTCGCCTGCGAAGAGAGCGAAGGAAGCCATGCCTGTAGAAGCACGTGAGGTTGCAGAGAGCATGTACTTGCCCTTAGGTAGGCTCACTGTCTGCTGCAATGTTACGTCCCAAGCTTTGGCATTCCAGTCACCACCATCGAAGTAAGGATGAGCAGAATTGCCTAATGCATCAATAAACTGATTACCATCTTCATTCTTAACTCCGAGTGAACCACCAGAGCCTGAACCCTTAACGGTTGTCCAGCCGTCCATAGCCTCGGCGTTAGGATTGGTGATAAGAGATGTCTGATCGGTAGCATCAACTACACCCTCAGCCTTAGCATGAGACTCAGCAATAGCACGTGCTGCGAGCTGAAGCTCTGCAAGGTTGGCATCTGCTTCCTCAGCATTTGCAGGAGTCTTGGCAGCAAGAGTATTGTAGTTTGTCTTCGACTCCTCACTTGCGTATTTATAAGTTTCAGCTACGAAAGCCTTGAAATCAGCAAGTGCTACAAAGTGAGTGTTCAACTCATTGTAAGTAGCAACGGCTGCCTTAAGAGTTTCGATAGCTGCGAGAACTGTCTCCGAGTCAATACCTGCGGCAGCAACATCCTGAGCTGTAGCTATGGCAGCAGCAAGGTCGGTTGTCGGTGCAAGACCGGCAGCAGCTACCTTCTGAGCCTTTGCAATTTCAGCGTTCAACAGGGCAACATCCCTTGAAAGGGCATCTGCATAACGCTCTATGGTAATATTATCGAAGAATACTTTCGCATGTGCAGCAGTACCGGCACCATCCGCATAACCACCGAATACAATATAACCTGTCGTCTCTGCATCAAGAGTGAATGTCAGCACGTCTTCTTCCCATACATTGCTTGCAAAATTGCTCTTAGAGCTGCTTGCAATCACAGTGGTCTTATCCTCTGCAACAACTGCAAAGTTGGAATGGAACAATGTAGCTGTGCTGAAAGCGTTGTAACCATTAATCTTTACGGTATAGCTACCTGCAGGGAATGTAATTGGGCTTGCTGATGTGTACTTAATATTTGAACTCCATGTTACGGTAACGCCCATAGCCTTTCCTGGATTACCAGCATTGTCAACAGCAGGAGTAGTAACGGTATTGAGCTTTGCAGTGCTTCCATATTCGTAAACAGCAGCATTGCACCAATCACCAGAAGCTGTAATTGTCCAGCCCTGAGCAGTATAGTCTACACCTGCATTCTTAGCAGTAGGCAAATCAGAAGTATTTGCCTCGCACTCCTCGAAGCCCGGATTGGGGAGGATGAGTGAAGTAATATCACCCTCTGGTATCGGCTCAACAGCCACGATATCCTCAACAGCTATAGGAGCAATCTCTACGATGAGGTCTGCAGTACCTTTCTTGAAAGGAATGATGATACCAGCGAAGCTCTTAATAGCCTCGGGAAGAGTATAGTCAAGTTTGAACTTGTTGTAGATCTGAATCTTGTTGTCACCATTTACGAGATAGTATGTAGTGCCTTCCGACACGAGTGTGGCATCGGTAAGCTTCACATACTTAAGGAACGATGTCTCAGCCATAGCCTCGGCTACGGTCATCTCCACTGCTACAGGAGCGTCACCATCTGTTACGGTAACTGCAGCAACATCAGTATTAGAACTCTTTGCCAACTGTGGCAGACCATTGTAAAGAGAGTTCTTTCCGGCAATAGTGCCATTGAGCACCTGTCCGGCTTTTGCGGTCAAACCAATGTTATAGAAGTCGATAGCACCGGTAGCGTCCTCTACTATCATTTCGCTGCCAGAAACATACAGAACCTTTGCGTCGGTAAGCGTAAGTTCAGCCTCAGTATCTGTAGCAAGAGCCTTGAAGGCAGCAATGTTCTCTGCTGTAGGCAACTCTACAACTTCGGGAGCTTCACCCGGGGCGGCGATGGTAAGGACAGCCTTGGTAATCCTGTTGGTTTTACTACCATCTATTACTTTAAAAGTAACAGCACTTACCTGTTCTGCTGGCTGAGTCCATGTTTTAATAGAAGAATCATATGCTCCTATTTCTGTAGAAATAGTAACAGTTGACCCTGTAAATTCAATCTTCTCGATGACTTTTCCTGTAGGAGCCGTAAAGGTGAAAGTAGATTTAGCATAAACTCTCAGCTCTGGACCTGTCCACATTCGCGCAGGCGTACCAGCTTCGCCTTGATCAAAAGACATTGAAACACCATCCTGTTCAATTGGGGCAGTAACATTTCCTGCTTCTGCTGTTGGACCGCTACCACTACCCAATGTATATCCCCACGGATTAGCAGCGAAGTCGAAAGTTACGGTTTCTCTTGCCAACGCACTTGACGGCAAGAACAATACTGCCATCAAGAGTGCGAAAAATGAAAATGTAATTTTCTTCATGTTTGTAATAATTGTGATAACATCCCCGGCGGTGGACGCTGATAATAAATTGTTTAGTTTCATGTTTGACGTAGCTTCAGCCGACGGATTTCATTCTTCTCGTCTTAGGAGTAAGAACAGAAGCCGTAATAGTAAAACTGATTTTCTGTTAGGGTTAGTATTTTTATAGTTAGTATGATAATATTTATTTATTGGTTGTAAAGTTAGCTAATAATTATAATATTCCACGGCTTTCATCACATGTTTTAAGTTTTTTTCGCCTTTTAAGTTGTATGTTCATCTATAATCCTTCTTTCTGATACACCCTGACATAGTCCACCTCATAGCGTATGGGCAGCGACGCATCGTCAATCTCACCTCCGTTGTCGCCTCCCATGGCAAGGTTCAGGAGTATATACTGCGGCTTGTCGAAAGGATTACCATAGTTGCCGATGCTGCCATTGCGTATATCAGCCATCCTAAGCTCGTTGAGCAGCTCGCCGTCAAGGAAAATCCTTATATATTCCCTGTCCCAGTCCATGCGCCAGACATGGAACTTGCTTGCCCATAGCGGGTCTTTGTCGAGAAAGTGGCTGAAAGGTGTTCGCACCGAGTTCCAAACAGCATCATAGCGCTTGTCATTGCCCCAGGCAGCATTGGCAAGGATATGCGGCACACCGTCTATGCGGTAATATTCCATGATGTCTATTTCTCCGCAGGATGGCCACTCCACCCCAGTTCCCAACAGCCATATTGCTGGCCACGCTCCTCCTGTCACCGGTATTCGCGCCCTCACCTCCATGCGCCCATATAGGAACTGGAACGTTCCACGGGTGTTTATCGATGATGACGTATAGCGTATGGAGTCCCTGCTGCTGCGCCACTCCCTGCTGTCCTTGCGCCACATGGGGTTAGGGCGTTTCTCTGCCCTTCCCTCAAACACCAACAGTCCACCGTGGCAATAGGCGTTGTCTTCCTGATACCACTGGTCCTCATGGTTGCGCACAAATCCTTTCTCGAAGTGCCACACCGTCTTGTCAGGAGCACCC
>OBLI01001038.1_pt1 | contig 28300 bp, 35 predicted proteins | sample 1519701 | NCBI WGS metagenome assembly OBLI01 (sample SAMEA3663005, study PRJEB22513) | pig gut metagenome | biome: pig gut; feature: pig-associated habitat; material: faeces | place: France | collected 2012 | reverse complement strand
ACTGACGACTAACCTACAGGAGATGACCGTAGCGCAGTATATAGATTATCAGGTTTACATAAAGAACCCTCAACAGTATATGCAGGAGATGCTGACCGTATTCCTTATACCTAAAGGAAAAAAATACAACGAGGGCTACGACGTGGCGGAAGCAGCAAAGGATATGGGAAATTTACCAATAGAGGACGCGTACGGTATTAGTTTTTTTTTGACCGTCTTATTACACAGTTTAACAAAGGTTACAACTTCCTCAGCCCTCAGGAAGATGTTGAAGGAACTGAAGAAGGTGAAGGACGAGACCAAGCGCAGGGCGATAATAGCGGGGATGCAGGCAATTATAAATGGTTGCGCCTAATAGACTTAGTATCTGAAACGACGCACGAAAAATGGAGTGATATATGGCTTATGGGTATATATGAATTTTTCAACTATCTCAGCTACGTATTAGAAAAGAACCGACGCGAGAAGGCCGAAATAGAGAAATTTAAAAAACGCTAAAGATATGGAATGGAAAAACACAAAATTAATTTTGGACGAGTTCGGGAAACAGTTTATTGATGCGTATAGGGCGGGATTGGACAAAAAAAACGCAAACGCGAGCAAGGGCCTATACAACTCACTTAATTTTGAAGTTAAAATAGGCAAGCAGAGTATAAACCTCGACATATTGCTCAACGACTATTGGAAATATCTTGAGTATGGATGCAAGGGAACGGAAACAAGCTACCCCGACGCTTATTATCCCGCACATTTCCCACCGACAAAAGCAATAGAGGAATGGATAAAAATAAAACCCGTAATACCTGAACAGAGAAACGGAAAATTACCGACGCAGAAACAGTTGGCGTATTTAATTTCAAGGTCGATATATCGGAAGGGTATAGAACCGAGATTTATTTTCCGTGACTCAGTAGATGACGTATGGGAACAATTAAAAGACGCACTCAACGAGGCGATAGAAAAAGACGTAGAGAACAACATAAAAGAAATAAACTATTTGATTTTTTAAATAAGCACAAGAACTATGGCGATATTTAAATGGAACAAGGACTATTTGATTTTTGATTGCTTCAGCGGGGAGACACTGACAGCAACCTTAGTGATGGAGGACAAGACATACGAGAGCGCGGTAGCTTCTCAGGATTGGATTCAAGTACAAGGAGCGGACTATACCGCCGAGGGAGATTTGGAGTTTACCCTTACGTGTAAATCAAACCCAGGCGCAAGCCGTATAGGACTATTTACCGCGATTGCAAGCGACGGTACTAAAGTTGCGCTGAAGATATCGCAGAGAGAAGCGAAAATAGAGGTAACGCCGACGAATATTAATTTTTTGGGATACGGAGGAGAAAAGAGCGTAAAAATTAAATCTACGGCAGGATGGACAGTAGCCTCAACTACCAACAAGTTTTTTTCGTATGAGCCTCAAGGAATGGATACGCTCGTAGTATCGGCTGAAAAGAATGTATCAGGCGCAGACAGGAGTGGAGCTATTATCGTGAAGGCTACGGCCTATGACAGAGCGGAGGCTATTATAACCGTAAACCAAAGCCAATATCAAGGTACGGTAATAGACTTAGGAAAAATTGAAATTTGGAAGGATAATGTGATCGAGTATACTACGGAGAAGAGCGTAGTGGATTACGCAATACAAGTAGACGGCAAAAAGATATACGAAGGAAAAGCGTACAAACTACCAGGCGATACGGTCGTAAGAGTTATACCTAACCGAATAGTGGAGAACTACCTTTACGCAGAGGCAGATTTCAATAAAATCAAAGCGGGTACTATAAATCAGGTAGAGAGTACGCAGCTACGGGATATACGCGTAAAAATCGACTATGACGATTATATCTACAAAGCCTTCAATAATTGGTCGTATAATTCGGCGTACGATTTAAATAATGCCGTGAACTTTAATTTTCCCGTATTGACCAAAGCAGACAGCCGACAGTTTTGCCCTGAGACAAATTTGGTAAATGGAGTATTGACTACGGTTTGGAAAAAATTAAAAGACAGTACGATTTATACGCAGGCCCCTGAGGATTGCCAAAAGCGATACGTACTTTATTACAATAACCTATACGCAGGATGGGATGCCTTATTGTTCAGCGGAAAATATACACGCAGCGAGAAACTAAACAGGAGTACCGCAAAGTACGCGACTCTAAATACAAGCGGGCAGCACTATTCAAGGCAGTGGAATATTAATATTACGGAGAGTTGGAAACTTAAATCATACTACCTCAACGAGGATGAATGCAAGAGAATGGAAAACGTACTGACGAGTAATTTGGTATTCCTACACGATTTGGATAGCGACATAATTTACCCCGTAAATGTTACCGACACAAACTATACCGAGAAAAACAGGTACGACAAGAGACGGCAGAGATACTACGAAATCAACGTGGAGCGGGCAATAGATATGAACAGAAAATAAAATTAAATATTGGGGCGCTTAAAACGCCCCTTTTATATTTTTAATAAAATAAGAAAAAATGAAACACGGAGCGAAGATATACTTAGGCAGCTTCAACGAGCCCCTCGAAATAAACGAGGATTTTGATTTAAATATGAACTTTAATTTTGCAGATACGCAGGAACCGACCGCGGTGAAAAACAGTTGGTCGAGGACAGTACATCTACCCGCTACAAAGATAAACAACAGGATACTCGGAAACATCTACGCCAATACGTGGATTGCGGGCGTAGATAACTTTAACCCGAACAAGCGTACGGACTTTAATCTTTATATAGACGGCGTATTAAAAATGACGGGATACGCTCAACTTAATACCGTAAATAGGGATAGTAGAGGAATATACGGATATGAACTGACCTTCTACGGAGGGTTGGGAGATTTTTTCTATAATTTGGCTACTGACGAGGAGACGGGAGAGGCTAAAAAATTAAGTGATTTGATTTGGGGCGTAAAAGACCAATACGGTAATGCTTTACCGCCGAAGGATGAATTTAATTTTAAGATAAACAAGGAGTTTGTTTGGAATAATTGGCAACACCTCAACAATAATATCGAGGACGGAACTATAAATGATTTTATTTCCTTCGCACCTATATACGAGGGAGCGCCTTCATCTATATCAGCGGACAAGGTACTCATAAATACCAACGACGACGATACGTATGACAGTATCAGCGGAAAAACCTATAATGGGTACGTAATGGCCGAATTAAGCGGCAAAACTGATGAATGGGCGACACGTGACCTGAGGAGCTATTTACAACGGCCTGTGGTTAAAATTTCTAAATTAATGGAGGCTATCGCAGACAAGAGAAACAACGGAGGATACGAGGTTAATTTTGACCCTACTTTTTTCAATAAAAATAACCCTTATTACGGCAAGGCGTGGTTGACGCTACCTTTATTGACTATTCCTGACGAGGATACGGGAGAAAGCCTTAAAACCGAAACTTCAATAGACGGAGGGCAATTATCAAGATTAGGCGGTACTACAGCGCCTACTTCCTCAACGCTGAATATACAATATAGGGCAACGGAGAATTTTACGGCCGACGGAAACTATATTGATTTTTCAGCTTTTACGGGACGTACGGGCTTCAAGACCACAGTACGGGGAGAAGTTATATTCAGGCCTTCAAATACAGCCCTTACGCAAAACTATGACGAACTTTACCTCAACTTAGGCTATCAGTTTGTAAATGTCGGAAACGGGGAATATCACGAGAGGGCTACGGCTATTGGTATAGACTTCGATTTATACGACGGCCAAAACAAAAAAATAGGCAACCGCAAGGCAACTATAATAGACAGCTACCCGACAGAGATGCAGATAACCAACGCAGTAATAGGCAAATTTTTAAGACAAGCGGACGGAAGTTACAAATATAGCGTACCTTTTAATTTTTCTATTACGGTACAGGGAAAAGATACGGACAAGATACGCGCGGAGATGAATGCCACAAAGCTCGCCTATCTTTATGACAACGTAAATCAAGGACTCGGAGTTGTAATCGAGCCGCAGAACGAGGACGAGGAAAAACAGTTTGTATGGTTCGACGGAGTTTTCAGCCTATCACTGACGAAGGGTACCCTGAAGGTAAATGCAAAAAATCAAATCTCTTCGGATACGCCTATAGACAAGAAAATATTGTTCAACTCGGAAAATGAAAACAGCGTACTTGATTTTCTTTTAAGCTACACCAAGAGATTTGGTATTGTTTGGACGAAAAGCAAGACGGAAAAAAAAATATACGCGTGGAAGCGTGATACTTTTTATAAGAGAGGCGCTGACATTATTTTGGAGGACTATATTGACTATAATCAGGAGAGTAAAATAAAACCGCTTAATTTTGACTACAGGTTTTATGCCTTCCGTGATGTGGAGAACGGCAACTACTACTCGCAGATGTATAAGAAAAAATACGGCAAGGAGTACGGGCAAAAGAGAGCGGATACAAATTACGCCTTCAACGACGATACCTCAGAGATGACCGCCAACAGTATTTTTCAGAGTATTCCTGAAGTAAACGTAAATGCTATCTATAACCGTAATTGGTTTATGGACAACGGAAACAATATAGGAAGTTGGGTTTATCTTTACAAGGGAAATTTGACGACCTATGACACCTCAACGGAGCAGACAAAGAATATTAATTTTAACCTCGCGGATAAATTAGGACGATATGCGTGGTATGCCCAACGTAATGGAGACGATTGGATACACCGCCCGAGTTGCGCTGCAGACGAAAATGGAACAGGAAGCCTCGATTACGCGCTATTGTTCTATAATGGAGCGACAGTTCCGAAGGACAACGGAGGAGACACTATACCGTATTATCTTACTGATGACGTGGATGAAATGTACGTACTGAATGACGCGAAGCCTACTTTTTTGCAGACAAATTCAGAATACGACAAGGCCAACAACAAAATAGCGTACAACTTAGTTCAGTTGCCGTATTTCAGCAGGTGGATAACTGAAGGAAATAGTGTAAAAGAGAGTTGGGATTGGGGAACGCCCGCAGAATTATACGTAAGAGGTATAGTTCAGGGAGAGGATATTAATCTTTACGGGAAGTTTTGGAAAAACTATTTAGGTGATCAGTTCAGCGTCAATAGCCGTACCCTTACGTGCCACGTGGATTTGCGTAAAATGACACCCGAATGGATGAGCCTCGGAAATAGATTTTATTTTGAAAATTCAGTATGGGTACTCAGCGAAGTGAATGACTACAACGAAATGACGGAGGACACTACGGAATGCGTATTTATCAAAGTGCTCGACCTCAACAACTATACTGACGGGCAGATGACCACCGAATAATATTTTTAAAAAAGAAAAAAGAAGATGGCAGAAATAGTACATCAGGAGGTAATTGATATTCAGGTCAAAAATGGTGACAAGAATATCAAAAACCTTCGTAAACAAATTAAAGAACTGAAGGACGAGATTGCAAATTTGACGCTTAACGGCAAGGATGCGACAAACGCCCAAAAGAAACTTACCGAAGCAAACAAGGAATTGGCTTCCGCTATGTCGGAGGTCAATAAGGTTATTGTTGACAATATCAGCGACACGGACACCTCAACTATGTCGTACAACGAGATGTCAAAAGAATTGAATTTGCTACGTAAGGCAGCGAAAGACGCGGGTGATACAATAACAAGGCAGAAATATTCAGCACGTATACAGGAACTCGACAAGGCCCTTAAATCTATAGATGCTGAGATGGGCGTATTCAACAGAAATGTCGGAAACTACTCAGAAGGCGTAGAGCAGGGAACAGCAAGTATGCGTCAGCAGATAAAAGAGTTGCGTGATGAACTTACAAGACTCTCGCCTGATACGGAGGAATACGCAAATAAACTCGTACTTCTCGCTGAGAAACAGAAAGTACTTGCCGATATTCAGGAGGAGGCAAAATTCGCCTCACAGGACTACGGGGATAGATTGGCTACTATTACAAATTTGGGAGCTAACCTCGCTTCGGGTTTTGCGGCCGTACAGGGCAGTATGGCCTTATTTGGCGTGGAGACTGAAAATGTAGGAAAAGTACTCGTGAAATTGCAGGCTATTATGGCCGTAGTTAATGGTTTGCAGGGCCTCGACGGATTAGGTAAAAATATTCAGGGACTTAAACGAAGTTTCGCGCCCGCTATTCAGGCAGTTAAATCTTTTATCGTAGGCCTTACGGGAATGAAAGCAGCTATTGCGGCTACGGGTATCGGACTTTTAGCCGTAGGATTGGGCACGGTTGCAGCGAATTGGGAAAAAATCAAAGACAAGCTCAATATCGGCAAGGATTTGAGCGACGAGAACAAGGAAAGCGGAAAGAACTTTTTCCAACACATCACGGATTTGATGAACCAAGGCCCAAAGTTCGGATATAACAGGGAATGGGCGGATATACAGAAGGCTATCTTCGGAGAGAAGGAACCGACGCTCGAAGAACGTAATTTGCTAAAAATTCAACTTTATAACAGAGGAGCCTTAGATTCCCTTAAAAAGGATTTTAAAGATTTGGCTACCGAAAGGGGAAAAGCCCTAAGCGAAATTTCATCTATTTTGGCAAAATACGGAGTAACTTCGGACGAAATCGCAGATATCGCAGCGGCGACCTCACTATCGTGGGAAGACAAGCTTTTGAAAAAAGGAGTGACAGGAAGAGACCTGAAAAAGAGTTTAAAAGCGCTCAAAGAGTTTGAAAGCTATTCCGACGATTTGGTTAAGGCGGGCAATAAACTCGCTGATTTCCAAAGCAATATTTTTGAATCTGAATACCGCCTCAACAAGGGCCGTAAAGACGAAGATAAAATCAGCCTTGTTTTTCCGTGGTCGGAGGAGGAATTTTCCGAAAGGGTTTCTATAATTCAGAGCTTTTATGACGAGGAGGAGAATTTAAAGTATGAACACCTTCAAAGAATGGCCGCCCTCGACAATAACCCTGAATTACAGAAGAAGGAAGAAGAGCAGTATCAGGAAAAATTAAAAGAACTACGCAAAAAGAAAAATGCGGATGCCGAAAAGGATGCGGAGAAAAATGCGGAAAAACGAAATAAAGTATACGCACGATTTCAGGAGGAAAGTATAATTTCTGAATACGAGGCACGCAGAAAACAATACGTAGAGGAAATGAAACTTTTTAGCAATAATATTGCTATGAAGAAGAAACTGACCGTAGAGTATCTCAAGGATATTGTTGAACTCAACAAGAAGTACACTAAGAAGGCTACGGAGGAATTGGAAAAAGCGCAGAAGGCTGAATTTGAAAAGCGTGTTGCAGGGCTTACCCAACAGTATATAGAGGCAGCAGCACAGCCTACGGGAGATACGCCTACGCAGATGGCAGTTGAACAGCCTTCAGCGTGGACACAGGATACGGTTTTGGCCTACGCAGCGGAGACGGCAGCGGCACAGGCTTTTTATGAAAGTGAAATCGACTACCAAAATACCGTGATGCAAAATCAAATCACTATATTGACGAATATGCGCAATATAGCGAGGGAAATGGGAAATACGGACGCGGCTATTGAATATACACGACAAATTAATGTTCTTCAGGATAGTATTGCGGAGAATGATACAAAGGTGGCAAACCAAAGAGTTGAAAATCAAAAGAATGTTGAAAAAGCAGAAAAGGCAAGCAACAAGGAAGGCGAGGTAACCAAATGGACCTTGGAGAATGTGCTGAGTATGGGGCAGAGTATCGGCAAGATATTTGGAAGCGTGGCAAGTATGATGGATAAGAATAGCGAGGAAGGATTGGCGGCTTATAAGGCCTTCGCTACGGCAAGCGCGGTAATCGACACACTTGCTTCAGCAGTAGCAGCGTATAAATCACTCGCAGGTATTCCGCTCGCAGGACCCGCACTCGGTGCAGCAGCAGCCGCGGCAGCAGTAGCGGCAGGTATGGCCAACGTGACGCAAATTCAAAAGACAACTTTAGGCAGTACGGCAAGCGTAGAAAATTCCTATGGTAGTAGCTCAGTAAGCGCCCCTGAAATTAATGCGTGGGAGCCACAATATACACGTAATCTTCAGACCGATACTGAGACCGAAAAATTAAATCAGCCGATTTATGTTACGGTTACTGATATCAAGAAGGGATTGGATAAACAGACCAAGGTTGTGGATGCCGCAAAATTTTAAAATTAAAATAAAAATATATTTATAGAAAAATCAAAATGGATAAGATTTTACCTTTATATAAAGCCGAGTTGAGGGATGATGTTGATGGTATCACGGCGGTTTCCTTAGTGAAATACCCCGCGGTAGAAAAAGACTTCATCACCTTTAGCAAGGAGAAGGAGCAGAAAAAGAAAATTAATTTTGTCGCCGACGAGGAAAAACACAATATAATGGGTTGCGTACTACGCGCAAATTTTCCTATATACAGACGAGACGGGGAATACGAATATTATGTTGAGTTCAGCAAGGACACGATATTGGAGATGACCAAGAAGATGTTTGCCGACAAGACCTACGCGGACAATAATGAGCAGCACGACGGAGAGAAGAATATCTCGGATAACCTTCAGACTATCGGATATTTCATAAAGGATTCCGAAAATGGAATTAGCCCTAAGGGTTTTGATGATGTTGATGACGGAAGCCTTTTCGGTATTTATCACGTAACCGACGAGGATTTGTGGGACAAAATCAAAGACGGCAAGATGAATGGATTTTCAGTTGAATGCGAAATGGTTTATGTTATGGACGAAAATGAGGCGGTTGATGTTGAGGAGCAGGAGATTTTGGAGATGATCGAAAAATTAAAAAATAAAATTAACAAATAGTATTTTTAAATTATGAAGATGGAAAAAATTAAGGCAGCCTTAGCAGCGCTGATTAATGAGGATAATTTTGAAACCGTAACTTCAGACAAGGGTACACTGAAATGGGACGGCGACGAGGCTATCAAAGTTGGAGACGTAGTTTCTATTGTTGCTGAGGACGGTACAGAGAGTTCAGCCGAGGACGGCGAATATGTAACTGCAGACCTTAAAATCGAAATCGAAGGCGGAGCAGTTAAATCTATCGAGGAAATCGAAAAGGACGAAAAGAAGGAAGACGAAACCAACAAGGAAACTGTTGAGGCAGACAACTTCGCTAAGAAGAGAGTTGAGGCTTTTGAACTTAGTTATAATGAGCGCGAAAGAAAGATATATGACGCTATCAGGGAGAAACTCGGCAAGGACAAATATTTTTATCTCGTAGAGGCAGGCGACAACTACGCTATTGTTGTTGTTTATGACGACGCCGACTATAATGAAAAAACCTACCGCTACGAATTGGAATGGGACGGCGAAGAGGTTAAGGTCGTAGGCGACGCACAGGAGGTTAAATCAGCCTATATTCCTGTAGACGAGGAAGCGCCTATGAAAGAGGAAACCAAGGAAGAAGGTTTCGCAGAGGAGGAAAAACCCGTAGAGGAAAAACCTGCAGAGGAAAAGAAGGATGACTCAGAGGAAAGACTGAAGGCTATTGAGGATAGATTGGATAAAATCGAGGAAGCGCTGAAAAATATCGAGCCCGCAAAGGCAGAGGAACAGTACGCCGCTATCAATAATTTCGAGGCAAAGAACCAAAAGGACGAGAGACTGAAAAAGATGTTTAATATTTAATTTTTTTCAGTATATAAAAGACAAAAGTGGAAATGGGGGAGTATGTAGTTGTAAAAGGCTACTACTACCCCTATTTATATTTATCTAAAAAATTAATATGATTTGTAAACTAAAAAATACCACGAGCAAGCAGGAATGGACTTTTACCGTGGAGGATACAAAGAAATACGGACGGGCGTATAATTTTTATATCACTTTTACAGAGGTGATGCCCGAGGGCGAATATGAATTTTCACTTTTGGATAATGGAAAAACAGTATGGACGGGCTTAGCACAAATAGGCAGCGTCGTACGAGTGGGTGAAAATCAAAAGACCCACGAAAATAATATTGAATTTAAACAATACGAGGGATAATTATGATTTATTTTAAGATGGAAATCGGGGTACCGCAGGAGGTAACTATTTTACGTGGAAGAGCAGAAGGTACCTTCAGCAAGTATGTCACTGCTGACGAGGCTGAAAAAATAGCAAGAGACGAGGCGGACAAGGCGGTCGCTAATCAAAAATTCAAAACTATAAATGGAAATGATATACGCGGTGAGGGGAATATTGAAATCAAGGCGGGTGTTACTTCCGTAAATGGTATGGAAGGAGACGTAGTTATTGATATTCCAAGTAAGGTATCAGAGTTGGAGAATGACGCAAATTATGCTACAAGGAGCGAAATACCTACAAGGGTTTCTCAGTTGGAAAATGACAGTAATTACGCTACACAGAGTGAAATACCTACAACTACTTCCCAATTAACCAATAATAGTGGATTTATTACTATTGCGGACGTACCTACAAGAGTATCACAGTTAGAGAATGACGCTAACTACGCTACAAAGAGTGAAATTCCTACTAAGGTATCTCAGTTACAGAATGATGCAAACTACGCTACGCAGAGTGAGCTTCCTACAACTACTTCAGAGCTTACCAACAATAGTGGATTTATCACTATCGCGGACGTACCTACAAAAGTATCTGAATTGGAGAATGATGCTCAATACGTAACAAAAAGCGAAGTACCTTCCTTAACGGATGTACCGACAAAACTATCACAACTACAGAATGACGCGAGATACGTGGATGATGTGTCAAAGGAACAAAATGGTATTTTACATCTATGGTCGGGCTCGCAGGCAGAATATGACGCGCTACAAAATAAAGAAAGCAGAACCTTATATGTTATAATATGATCAGCAGGGATATAAAAGACGTAAAATACAAAAGCAGTAATGGCGCGATTTTACCCGCGAAAAAAATAATCTACAGGAGCCAACTAATTTACCCTTTTCCTAAAATTTCAGGGATAACTATAAAAGGAAAGTTTGATGGGAAGAGTTACACAGGAGGTTTTAAAAAAGGAATTTTAATGTCGTCGCAAGGTATTGTAAAAACCCTGAATAACGAATATTTTGATGGCCTTTTTTTACCCTATAATCAGGTAACGAGTGTTTCAGATGTTTTGGTTATTGAATATTATTATGGCGGTGGCAACACTATGACGTGGAAATGGCCTAACGGTACACATAACGGAATGAATATATGGCCTGATGATTATTATGACGGCGGATTCAAAATCGAGGGAGCGGACGAGTGGTATGGTTTGGGTACTTATTTTTTTGATACGGGCGTAAGTATACGAAATGAAGTAGGGCTAACCGAAAATCTCAATACCGACCAAGGTATAAACCACGTCGTAGGACTTTACGAAATCGAATTAAATTAATATTTATAATAAAACAAAATTAAAATAAAAAAAAATTAAAAAGTATAGGAATTATGAGTATGATGGTTATCAACGGTTCAGCACCTTTTCAAATTAATGCCCACAGCTTTATTGCAGGGCCTTCAGAAACAGAATATACCTTCAGCTATTCAGCGGACGGTATAAATTACACACCGTATAGCGAAAAGACACCCGCAGGCGAAACACTTAATGTTTTCGGTTTAGCCTTCGGTTCTTATTGCAAATTAGACGGCGCTACGGGAGAAATAATAATCAGATATTAATACGACGGAGGTATAGGTTATGTTTATTAATTTATTGACAGGCGGAAATGGCGGCGGAGGTTCTACTACCGCAGGAGTAAATTCCCTCAACGGACAGAAGGGCGATTTAAAACTCAAAACCGTAAACAATAATGATTTGCTCGGAGAGGGCAATATTGAAATTCAGGCAGGAGTAAGTTCAAAGACCTACTATTTCCTGAATGACTCTACGAGAGACCCGAATGCGCCGAATACACATAATGTTGAGGTATTCAAGGCTTTTGAGAAGGCCGTACAGGAAGGCGCAGCTTTCAATAATTTCTATATCGTAAATGGAAATGAAACAAGCGGTCAGACACCGTATAACCCTATTTTGCAGGTATTAGGAGTAGCGAATGGCGAATGGGGCGCGAATAAGGGCTATTATGTTTTTGCAGGGCAGAAGAGCAACGTAAATTCCGACAAACTACAGGTTCATAAGTATTGCCTTACCGATATCGGAGGCGTAATTGATTTTGTCGTAAATGCTATTGACGGCGGCGTATGGACATCAGGAGTACACTCGAAGATTGATGATGTTTTGACCGCAGGGGCGGATATACCGTGCGTATTCGAATATTTGGAGGGTTGCGACGAAACCTATTTTTGGGCTGATAATATGGGCGGCAAACAGGGCCTGTATAATATTACTTTTAACGGAGGTTATGACGGCTACAAAGGAAATGTTGTCGCTGATGTGTACGGAAATGCTTCAGGCGTATATATGGCCTTCACGGTAAACAACATCAGATATACCTATAAGAAAAATGATACTACCAATAAATGGGAGCTCGCAAAAAGCGCTGAAATCGGTGGAGTTCAATCTTCCGAGGTTTCAAATATCAAAGTTCTGACGCAGGCAGAATATGACGCAATAGATCCGAAGGACGCAAAGACGCTTTATATGATTAAGGGGTAAAAACCCAAAGACTAAATAAAATAAAATCAACCCCGCTATAATCGACGGGGTTTTTAAATAAAATCAAATATGAATTTATCAGATATAACAAAAATTAATTTTGGTTCGGCGGGTATCTCGGCGGTATATAATGGCAGTATCAAATTATGGCCAAAGGGGTCGGAGCTAAGCAATAAGGTTATGAAATTCACTATTGTCAGTGGAGATACGTGGAACAATACAGGAATATCAGCGTATACGGCCGACAATAGGCTTATCACGCCTATAAAAAAAGACGCTACGGGATGGACATATGACGAGGAGGTTGGATATATTGATAGTCGTGGCAGCATATGGGATAGCGGGAAAAATCTTTTAACTTTTGAGGGATTTCCTAAAGCGGTTAAATTAAAGATAGGAGAATATTTATTTTATGGTAATGATAAATGTACGGATATATCTACCGCCAATATGGATACTTCTGAATGTACAGATATGAGTGATATGTTTAGTGGCTGTAGCGGTTTAACTTCACTTGATTTATCTAATTTTGATACATCAAAGGTTACTGATATGGATGGTATGTTTAATCGCTGTAGCGGTTTGACCTCTCTTGATGTTTCTAATTGGAATACATCTAAGGTTACTGATATGGGTAGTATGTTTACTAACTGTAGTGGTTTAACCTCTCTTGATTTATCTAATTGGAATACATCTAAGGTTACTAATATGTATAGTATATTTTATAGCTGTAGAAGCTTAACTTCACTTGTTTTATCTAATTGGAATACTTCTCATATTACGAATATGTATAATTTTTTTGGTTTCTGTATGAAATTAACTTCACTTAATCTTTCTAATTTTGATACGTCGCAGGTTACTAATATGAGTAATATGTTTCAATTTTGTTTTAATTTATCCTCTCTTGATTTATCTAATTGGAATATGTCGCAGGTTACTAATACAAAAGATATGTTTTATTACTGTTCAGCCCTAAAAACCGTCAAAATGACGAATTGCAATCAGGCTACAAAGGATAAAATCAGGGCGGCTCTTGACGCGGCAGGTTTGACGAGTACGGTCATCACCGATTAAAAAAATTAACCGCTTTTTTTAAAATTAATATTTAAACAAAACAGCCCTACGGGGTTACAAATTCGAATAATTTAAAATAAAAAATTAATAAAAACTAAAAGAAAATGGGATACAAAGTAGATACACTTCCCGCTTACATTAAGCAGAACAGGGACATTTTGATCAAAAAGTCAGTTCTCGGCGCGCCTTCAACCGACAAATTCACCGTGCAGCCTGACGTAAAGGGCACTGCAGCAATCAATCTGTTGGCAGTCACAGCGCCACTTCAGGACGCTTCATCTTGCGGCTTTTCAGCACAGGGCGATAGCAAATTTACACAAAGAAATATTGCCGCTAAGCCTGTAAAGGTTAATAGTCAGTGGTGTCCAAAAGACCTTCTTGGCAAATATACTGAATGGGCAGTTAATATTTCCGCAAAGAACCCTAACCTTCCTTTCGAGGAATATCTTACTCAGGGTATTGTTGAGGATGTAGACAAGCAGGTTGAAAAAATTGCGTGGATGGGTTCTGATAGCCTCGGTATTTCAGGCGTAACTGAAATTCTCAGCGCAGAAACTACTACCGTAAAGAAAAAGTATGCTGCAGGTACTTCAGCTTACGATATCGTAAAGCAGGCTTATATGGCTATTCCTGTTGATGTTCTCGACAGAGCAGAAATTTTCGTAGGACGCGATTTATTCCGCGAGTTTATGAATGATATGGTAGAAAAGAACCTTTATCATTACTCAGCAGGCGAGGGTTCACTTTCAGAGTTTATCTTCCCGGGCACTAATGTTAAGGTTAATGCTACCGCAGGACTTGACGGTTCAGGCCTCGCAGTTGCAGGCGACCCTAAGGGTATCGTAATGGGTGTTGACCTCATAAATGACAAAGAAGAGTTCGATTTGTTCTACTCAAAGGACGACAGAGTTTGGAAACTTGTTATCGAGTTCGTACTCGGCTTCCAAGTTGCCTTCCCTGACGAGATGGTACTTGTTTCTAAGCAGGCTTAATCAACTTAAAATAAACTAATTACCGACGGGTGCGGAAACCAAAAGCCCGCGCCCGCTTTTTTTAAAAATAAAAAATTGAAATATACGAATATAAATTATGGGATGTTCAGTAACACTCGCGGGTATAGCTTCTGATTGCCTTTCCAACAAAGGAGGCGTAAAGGCCGTATATCTCGCAAACAAATCAGACGTAACTTCGGTAGATTTATCTGAAAATGTAATCACCGCTATTACTATGAATACTTCCGCAAAATTCAAAAAGTACGACTTCCGTAAGGATAGCGCAACTATGACTTCTACCCTTACCGTAGGAGATAATGGCGGAAGCAACTATATATCAACAGTTCTTTCTATGTCATTCAATAGAATGGAGGCAGCCAAGAGACTCGAAATGAATGCTATGGCTATGGGCGAGCTTGTAGCCCTCGTAGAGGACAGAAATGGTACCGTATTCTATCTTGGATATGATGATCCTATTAAGGCTTCTAATGGCACAGGTGAAACAGGAGACGTACGTACTTCAGTAAACCAATACACTATTGAACTTACTGACGAGAGCGACGATTTTCCTTACACAGTAGCTGCAGACGTAATCGCAAAAGTAACTGAGTAAAATTAAAAATCAATATTCTTGAATTATAGGGACGTAGAAATACGCGCCCTATTTTTTTTATCAGGATGGCAGGATACCTGATTTTTAATATTTAGTATAAATAAGGAAAAAATGGAAATAAAAGAAAATAAAATAGAGCAGAAGACACTTAATTTTTCAGCAATATCGCCGTATATAGAGGAAAATATGCCTGAAATAGTTGAGGTAACTGACGGACGTGGAGATTGGGTAAAATGGGGTAGGGATAACAAACTCGGACAGTTTTATCTTGATCTATACAAACACTCAGAGACACTTTCAGCAGCCGTAGAGAGCGTAACCGATTATGCCCTCGGCGACGGTATTATCGTAAATGGCGAGGATGGTGACGAGGATATGGAGGCGCTATACCGTAAGTTGGCTTTTGATTTTACCTTGTACGGATATTGTGCAATAGAGGTGACACGAAACCCGCTCGGAGATATCACACGATTCGGACATATTCCCGCAGACTATTTGCGAACTAATGAAACTTGCGAGACCTTCTACTATTCAAAGAATTGGAACAAGGACTATAAATCAAAGACGCTCGTACTTCCGAGATATGACAAAAATTTAGTACAGCCTACTTCAGTTTTATATCTGAGGAACAATACCTATTTTACCTACGGCTACCCGAGATATGCGTCGGTAGTTGAGGCGCCTTTATGCGAAAAGCTTATTGCAGAATACAACATAAATCAGGTATCTAATGGCTTTTCCGCAGGATACGCTATTGCTTTTTGTAATGGAATACCTACGAGTGCAGTTCAGGAGGAAACCGAGGATTTGCTTAATGACAAATTTTGCGGGAGTTCAAATGCCAACAGGCTTTTGGTTTCTTTTTCACCTGATGCAGCACACCGCCCTATAATTACAAAATTGGAGCAGGATAATGCCGACGGTAAATATGAGGCTACGACTAAATGGGCACGTGAGGCAATATTGACCGCCTTCAGAGCTTCACCGAACCTTCTTGGTATTTCCCTTGAAAATGCAGGTTTCAATACGCAGGAGTTCAGTAGCGCTTTTAAACTTTTCAATAGGACTTCAGTACGCCCCGTACAACAGGCCCTCAACAGAATGTTCGCCCGTATCGGTATTGAAATTGAAAATAAACCTTTCGTAATTAATTTTGATGAATAATGGTAAATACAACCTTACTTATATCAGAGACTAATGTCAAAAAATACGTACCACTCGACGAGAATTTATACGGAGGGTATTTGAGTATCGCTATTTATACCGCGCAGGAGAGATATATGCCCGAGGTTCTTGGAAGATGCCTATATAGGACACTTCAGGAAAAAATATACGACGGTAGTATCAGTAATGAGGAAAACACCGTATATAAAAACCTTCTTGATACCGTAGCGCCTTATTTGGCTTGGATGGCAGGAGCGGAGGCTATAATGATGACCTATATCAAAGTGGCCAATCTTTCAGTTGCGAGAATGTCCGATACGGGAGTTAATTTTATCAGTGAGGAGGAAATGAACTCGCTGAGAGATGAATATACCAACAGGGCAGCAATCTATAGGGAGACGGTTATTGAGTATCTGAGGGAAAATTCAAATTTCCTTCCTGAATTACAAAATTGTTCTTGTGATGGTGGCCCGCAATATACACTCGGAGAATGTTCTATTTTCCTTGGGGGTCCGAGAAACCCGTCAAAAAAATATAAAAAGTAGGAGGGGGGATGATATGAGCAATCTAAGTAATTTTGTATACGACCTTCAAAGTATGGCAGTTGCACAACCCGAGGTTAATGCCTTCGGGGAGGGCAATATATACGACCTACTTAACAGCGGAGGACAGATAGAAAAATATGCGGCCGTAATCATAACCCTTCAGAGCGTAAATATAGTAGACGACAACTACAGTATTAATTGTACTATTTTTTACGTGGATAGGCTTACAAAAAACCCGCTGAACAGCGAGAACAACAGGCTTGAAATTCAGGACACGGCAGTCGATACCCTTCATAATATATTGCTACAGCTCGGAGAGGAATACGAGATAGAAAATGAAAACTATACGCTATTTACACAAAAGTTCGCGGATAATTGCGCAGGGGCGTATACCACTTTGAAAATAACCCTTCCTATTTCAGGATGTTTTGAAAACTATTAAAAATGGGAACCTTTTTTCGAGAAATTTGGCAAAATATGAATGTACACAACAAGGCTATTCTTAGCTACTTGGCTTTTTTTGCAGGAGTAGCGCTTGCTTTTACTGCCCTATTTTTGCCGCCTGTAGGTGAAATCGCTATTTCAGTTATATCAGTTATATCTGAATTGTTTATCTTGTCAGGGGCTTTTGTAGGTATAGACTTGGCTTTCGACCAAAAGCTTATGCACTTTGAGAGCAATATTAAAAAGGATTTATTGAAGGAGAAAAATGAAAACAAAGGGTAAATATTTCACGCTTGATGAGTTAATATACTCGCAGACGGCTAAAGAACAAAAAATAGAAAACATACCGCCCGACGATATTGCAGAACATATTGTTTACGACCTTATTCCCGCTCTTGATGATATCAGGGAAAAATGGGGCAGCCCTATTGTAGTTTCTTCAGGATATAGATGTTCAACCTTGAACAAATTAATCGGAGGAGTTGCAAATTCAGTACATAAAATAGGATGGGCTGCAGACCTTGTACCGCAGAATGGGAAGATAGACGAGTTTGAGGATTTTATGAATAAGTGGGCAGAGGATAATCAGTTCGACCAAATTATTGAGGAGAAATCAAAATCTTCACGGTGGGTACATTTCGGACTCTTTTCAAATTCAGGAGCACAGCGCCGACAGGCTTTTAAACTAATCAAATAAAAAACTATTATAAGAAAAAATTATAGTTTTTGATTATCAATCATTTAGGACTATCAGGACAATAGGTCGGCTATAGGCTTCTTTTTACATATATCAGGTTCGTCAGTTGGAATTTCGCTACAATTTCAAGAACCGTCAGGGGTAGCAGGCGAAGGCTACCCCTATTTTTTTAAAAAAAATTAAAGTATTATGAAAACAAAATTAATTTTATTTACTTGGGTTTTAGGACTTTTATTGGTTTCCTGTGGTACACCCAAATACATCACGGTCAAAGAAAAAGAATACATCAAAGATACTGTACTAATCAAAGCAGATACCGTCAAAGTAGATATACCTGTTGAGGTTAAGGTTAATGTAGTTCCCGAGCTTGATACGCTAAAAATGGAAACATCAGTAGCAGAAGCTCAGGCTTTTCTCGATACCTTGACCCAAACTCTTAAAGGAACTCTGAAAAATAAAAAGACTGAACTAAAGAAGGAAATTCAGGTAGTTGAAAAAACCAAATACGTCGAACATAAAGTTGAGGTTCCTGTTCCTTACGAGGTGGTAAAAACTAAAGTACCTCTGTGGGCTTGGATTTTGCTCTCTATTGATATTTCCTTGCTTGTTGGTTTTTTATTGAGTTTGTGGTTTAAATTCAGGGTTTAATCAAACTCTTGGTTTTCCTTGCCTCGTAGAATGCCAAATTTGCTATACTATAAGCGATTTTAGGCACTTTCTCGGGTCGGGTGGTATAAATGTACCTCTGAGAAAAAATAATCGATTTTAGGCGGGTTTTTAAGGGTTCTCCTCTTTCAGCCACAAATTGACTATAGTTTGCATTTTTTCCTTCAGGTTCTCTGAGGCTATTCTGACCTCTTGGACTGTAGGGAAATTCTCGTCGGCTCTCTCGAAGTGAAAATCAAAACTTAATTTTGAGCCTACTTTTGAGGTAGTGGTTAGGGACCTTCGTGCCTCGAAGAAATCAATCATAAAGTACCTACCGACTATTCGAAGTTCTCTCTCGATAGGTATTTCCTTGGTTTCATCCTTAAGCGCGCAAGTAGGACGCTTGAATTTTTCCAAACCCTTGAGGTCAAAAATTAAATTTAAATAGCCCGTAGTCGTATAGGCTATAACCGCGTAGTACGCATCACTTTTTTTTCTTCCGAAGGAACATCCAAAAGCCTCGTCAACTTCCCGATTCCTGTAGATACGATATACCTCGGCATAAGGCAAATTCTGACACACCTTGGCCAAATGGCGTGCTAAATTTTTCTCTTCCTCGGTTCTCTTATCCAACTTGGTCATAAGCTTAAAAGGCTATTATTAGTTTATTTTGGCAAAGGGTTATTAGTTTGTTTTGGCTCTTGGGGAACCCTGAACTAAAAACAAAATCAAAATTTAAAGTGGCTCAAACCAACAAACTTTATGTTTGACGACAAGTACCTCAGAAACTCCCGTATCTGCTGTAGTGCTCTTTTCATCAGCCCCTATTGTATTTAATGAGCTGAGCCTCTTCCACTTGCGCTATTACCTGCCGCATTCCTCGACCAAGTGGGTTGTTGAGGCTTCCTTGCCTTATGTTGGTTTTTAGCCTTGAAGTTATCCTTAGTTGTTGTTAAATCCCTATAAAAGGGTATCTACAACACTTGTTTGCTTGGGTCCCGCAACCCTTGCTTTGTAAAGATACAAACTTTTTTTTTAATTCTGAGGAAAACTAAGGCTTTTGGTCGCCTAGATCTTTATTTTTCTCGGTGTTGAGGGGCATTTAGCGATTTTTAGGCGATTTGAGCCACTTTCTTGGGCTTGGGTATATAATTATACCACCTGAGGGGAGATAATCGATTGTAGGCCCTATGAAGGGGCAAATTTGGGGTTTTATGGTTCTTTCCAAACACAACACTGAGGATTTCAAGGGCACAGCCGTAGTGAAATACGACGTGGAGGAGTATTTCGCGTATAGCGGCTGAGGGTGATGTGCAACCCCCTTAGAGATGGCTACGGCTCGCAACAGCGAGGAGAGCCGTATGTCATCAAAAAAAATTAAAAAAAAATAATGAGAAAATTTTTAATTTTCTTTGAAGTGCGATAGCGCTTCACTACATCACTTGAGTTGTTTGTGTTCTTTGAGTTCAGGGGAAATATAGTGTTCTTTAAGATCAAGTATATTTAAATAAAATTTTTAATTATTTTTTTTTTATTTACTTGATCTTTAAGTTTACTTGATCTTCACGCGCGCGTGTATGTGTGTGAGCGTGTATGTGTGAGTGTGTGCTGACGGTGAGGAAAACCTTACTAACTTCAGAAAAATTCAAAATTCAAAAAAACCCGTCGAAAAAGCACTTTTTCGGTGGAAGGGGAATGGGTGATTTCTTTTCTTTTATATTTCTTTTCTTTATAAAGGGGGTGTGGGGGGAACTTTTCTTTTCTTTTTTTTCTTTTCTTTAGGGAAGGGGAAACCAAAAGCCTATGGTCATTTCAGTAAATTTTCCTTGTACCTTCAGTCGTATTTGCCACCGTGGAGAATTTAGTTTCCTCGGTGAGAAACCCCAAAAAGATCTTAATTTCTTGTTTTTTCAAAAAACTATTTCTATCTTTGCAGCGTGATAGGTCAAATTAAGGCCTTCATTCCACTGTTTTTTGCATTATCTACCTTCAGGTGGTATAATTGCATACCTGAGGAGAAGATAAGCGAAAAAATGGCCTACCTACACGAAAATTAAAAATTTTAGAGAATATGAGTAATTTTAATTTTGCGAACGTGAGAAAACAAGGACTTTCAGAACGAATGACAATCAGAGGTGAAGAATTTAAACTTTTGCAGCACAACCCCGAGACAGATGTATGGGTATATGAAAGAACATACGGGCAGAAATCAGGGAATATCAAAAAATGTATCGAGGTTATAAAGCCTAAGTATTTCAAGTATGATGGCGTGAGGGTACCAACATACCCGTGTGATGAATAGTTCGAACAGTACGGTTATTGTTGCAGTATAAATGACAGATACCTTCAGAATAAAATTAATTTTTGGCTCGCTAATGGGCTTCAGAGATATACCGCAAAAAGTGCGGTTAATAACCCGCAATAATGACGCAAGACCGTATAACTATTTGATAATCAAAAATTATAAGAAAAACTTATAATAGTTTTTGGAACCTTGATTTTAAGGAATCCAAAGCCGTGTCCTGACATACTGACAAAATGTCACTGACAGACTGACAAAAAAAAGTTTGGCACGTGTTTTGCAGTTAAAGAGATAAAATGTTGTAGATACCCTTTTTATAGGATTGAACAACGCACGATATTTGTTTTATGTAAACTAATAAAATTTTTATAAATTATGGGAATAATTGACAGTATATACCTCAACTACTATCGTATGTTGAAAGAAACAGAGCGCATTAAGAATGAAGTGCGCAGGCAGGTAAAAGAAGGCAAGTGTAAGGAAGAGTATTTTATACCTCTTAAATTTGAAAGAAAAAGCCTATGTGGATTAGGCGTAAAAGGGCTCGACGAATTTGACCAAGAACAACTTGACGAATTTGACCGAGAACTACTCAACAAGATGATTAATATAAGTATGGATGACTTTGCATTTTTAAAGGTATCTGATGACAAACTAAAATTAATTACTTATGACTTTAGATACGCGGAGGTACAAGATGATTTAGTTTATTTGAAATTTGATAAAGTTCTCTGATAAAGAATTTTTACTTTTAAGTATCTTTTTTTAAATGTTTTTTTGTCCCTGAATGAATGTAATGTTCTTCAGGGTTTTTATTTTTTAATTAGATCAATAAAATTTGTAAAATAAAAATTAAATTTGTATCTTTGTAATGTCAGAATGAGATAAGAACTGCCAACCTGACAATATGTCAGTAAATATGACAAAATGGCAGAGAATTAATTTTTTCTACAGTTTGGCACGCTTCTTGCAATAAAAGAGATAAACATTAAAAAAACAAAACAATATGAAAAACAGACTTTTTAGACTTTTAGGACCACAGGACGTGGAAGTAAGAATGAACAACTCAAAGAATGGATATGCCGATTTACTCGTGTATAAGAATGCCCGTACAGATATGGATATTCTCGACGATACCTTCGGAGTTATGGGATGGCAGTGTTCATATAGCGAGGTAAATGGAGTTGTTTATTGCACTATTTCAGTATATGACGAAAATAAAAAAATGTGGATAAGCAAGACCGATTGTGGCGCAGAAACAAACGTGGAGGCAGAAAAGGGACAGGCTTCAGACGCTTTTAAAAGAGCAGCCTTCCGCTTCGGACTTGGACGAGCTCTATATAGTTGCCCAAAGATTAGAGTTCAGCTTTACGAGGGCGAAGGATATTGGACTAAATTCAACGTCGAAACCTTAGAGTATGACGAGGACGATAAATGCTCAAAGTTGGTTATCACCGACACTTTTGGACGAGTAAGATTTAGTTGGGAGAAGGGAGAGACAAAAGTACGGACGGTTAATATTCAACAGCCTAAGCCTCAGCCTCAACCACAGCCCCGTCAAACAAGCCCACAACCCTCAACCAATAGAATGGACAAGGAAAAATTCAAACAGTTGGTAATAGAGGCACAGCAGACGGGAAAATACAACACTGAAAGACTTAAGGCTTTTTATAGCTTCTACACGTCGCCCGACAAGACAGACCCTACAAAAACAAAGCTCGAAACCTTCAGAAATTTTGATTTTAATCAGAAGTTGAACAGTTGGAAGGATATTTTAAAATAATCAATATATAAAAAATTAGTAGTAATGTTTAATTTTATTTATTACGGAAAATGTAATAGTTTTGAGTTTTATGGCAGCTCAGCAGGTTCTCAATATATAGACCTCACAGAGGAAGGAATTAAAAAATTTATTTTACCTACCCTTAAAGAAAGAGGCTACTCACAGATTATCAGTATGAAGGATAAATATAGCGGAGACTTCAAGGAGCAATTATTGAAACTCAAAAAAGAAAATGCAGTACAAGTTTGCGAAATAAAGGAAGATTATCCTAAGGATGGTTATACACTCACCTATTATATTTTTATTGAAAAAATGGCGTATGATGCTGAATTTAACGAGCAGGAATTGACCTTCGATATTTTCGCTTTTCAGGATTTTGATACTAAAGACCCTGATGATTTACCTATTTAGAAATTTAATGCTTAATGTTGTAGATACTTTTTTTAAGTATTGAACAACTGAAAGGCCCTAATGCCATAATTGTTTTTTTTAATGTTTTTTCCCGAGGAATGTAAAAGTTTCTCGGGATTTTTCGTGTCCGACACTTTTTGATTATTTGACTTTAAGGGAATAAATATTATTTTTTATAAAAATAGTTGTTCTTTTTCGGATCGAGAAAGTATTTATAGTAAACAAAGAATTTTATGATGAATAACGAAGAACTTAACAAAATGTACCTAAATCTATTCGGTAAGATTTGGGACCTTCAAAAAGAAGTAAACCTTCTCAAGGAAAAAATAAACAATATTCAAAAACAGGCGGAGGAGACTTATAATGGTAATAACTGAATTTTTATTGATAGCCGCAGGAATGGCAATAGGTATAACGCTTTTGATTAGCGGTGATATCAGAAACTATAAGATCAGAAAACAACGCAGGGAACAAGACAATATAAAATAAAAAATTAATAAAAACTAAGACAAAAAATGGAAAAACAAACTCAGGAGCAGAGAATGAAAAAAGCCGACAATAAAGGAATACAGGTAGCGGAGGATTTCTTCGAGACAATATTAAACAAGGACAAATTTGGTAATGATATAAGATATAATTTTGAAACTATAGAGGGTTCAGGATATAGATTTGATTTTTTAGCTACAGCCACGACCGACTATTATGAATTTTATATTGTAGTTGAGGTGAAGTTAAGAAACACGGACAAGTGCAAGAAGGAGTGGAATGATGTTATGATGGAGAAGGACAAGTGGAACGCACAATTTCAATATGACGAAAAATATATACCACTTTATTTCAGCTTAGAAGACCCAAAGGACAATAAAAACGTACCACGCTCAGTTTCAATTTTTAATTTAAAAAAAATAAGACCGCACCTCGGAGAAATGCGGCAAGGACAAGGATGGTTTCCCGAAAAAACTGAAACAAACGAAATAGTAAAAGTTTTGAAAGATGTTTATTTTTTAGATAAATTTAATAAGGAGTTTAATAGATACTTCAGATGGGACGAAAACGAACAAACCTACGTGATGCAACAGTAAGCGAGAAGAAAAATAAACTACTGACCGAGATATACAACAGCGGGAAAATAAAAGAGTTGTTGAAAAAAATAGGCGCAGGGGAGAATGAAGAAAACCTCAACGACCTCGAAATGGATATATACTTATACCTATGCGAGTATGAAGAGGAAAAACTATTTAAAATTTGGAATAGCGGAGATTTTAATTTTTGGATGTCGCGGGTTATTTGTAATCAGATACACTCGGCTACGTCAAAGTATTTCGCTACCTACAAAAGAATGGCTCTTAAATCAACAGAAATGCCTACAAATAATGATGATATAGATAATTTAGTGGATGACTAAAAAAAGAAAAAAAATAAACCTAACACAGGAGGATATTACCCAACTATTGGAAGAGTATAAGGTAGATGAAGATGATTTATTTGACGAGAAAACCGAATACCAAATCAGGATACTACGTGAATTTAATCTTCTTCCGCCCGCGCAAAGGATTATATTTTTGATCTACAGCGAGACAAAGAGTATGATGCAGACAGCAAAAATATTAGGTTGCGGCTATACTACCGTACAGAAGGAAATTAAAATAATACAGAACAAGATTAAAGACAGGCTAAAAATATGATGTATTTGGAGATTTTTTTGACAGCCTTAATATTGGTATACGGAATAGATATTTTGAATTTCGCCGAGGAAATGAAAATAAAACTATTCAGGTTCGTCAAAGGTAAAAATGTAATATACAAGCCCTATAGTTTACGCCCCCTCGATTGCAGTTTATGCCTCAGCTTTTGGGTCGGGATTTTGATTTTAATATTTAATTTAAAACTAACCGTCATAAATATAGCGTATGTATGTATGGTTAGCTTTTTTACCCCGCAGTACAAGGATATATTACTGACAGTTCAGGATTTCATTCAGAACATAATTAATTTTATCAGGATATACGTACTCGGGGAGTATAAATAAAAGTTTTTAAAAAATAAAAATATGGAGCTTACAAGAAAAACAAAGAATATAATAGAAAAAGAGTACGCGGAGGAACTACGTACGGCAAAGGTCGGATATTTCAGGAATATGACAAGCGCACGAAAACAAAGACTCTATGAATTGGTACGGAGCGAGAATGAAGGCTATAATATATGCCTCGCGTGCAGTTCAGGGATATTAAAAATGCTTACTGATATAAACAACAGTACCGTGAAATATGTAAATAAAACTAAAAAGCAAAATACTCAGGAGGAATAAAAAATGGGATTTAATTCAGAAACGGGCCGAATAAATGGTTTAAAAACAAGGAAAAAAACCCCTAAGGAACGCGAAGAGTATATCAGATTTTATATAGAAAAATTAAGTAGCGGATATGGAAGGAGAAAAGCCGTAGATACCTTCAAAGAAGTATTTAAAATTAACAACGAAGAGACAGCACAAAGGTATTACAATAAAGCTATAGAGAGATTTAAGGAAGTAGGTAACGAAGAAGCCGCGGCAGCAAAGGCAGTAATGCGGGAGCGCCTGACGGATATATACGAAAAAGCCTACGAGGGTAAGAACTATAAGATAGCCCTACAGACACTTAAGCAGATAGCCGAATTGGATGGCCTCGACGCGCCTCAAAAGACAGAATTAAATATTGAAACAAACGCCGAATTTAATTTTGAATAAAACCAAAAACCGATATGGCTAAAACAAAGGAAAAAAATATACAGACGGTAAAAAAGACCTACAAGCTATATCACCCTAAGATTTGGCAACGGGAAATTCACGAAGCTATACAAAAGTATGGGGATAACAACGCGCAGATATTTGTTATAAAATCAAAGCGACAGATAGGAAAAAGTTTAGCCCTTGAAAATGAAGCCCTCAGATACTCGCTCAATAAAAAAAATAAAGTAGTATTGATAGTTTCACCAACACTCTCGCAGTGTAGAAAAATGATGAAGGATATAATCAGAGCTACAAGCAACACGGACGCGGTAAAGAGTAGTAACGAGCAGACATTTGAAATAGTAATGATTAATGGATCAAAATTAATTTTCCGCTCGGCGCAACAGGGAGACACTATTAGAGGTATAACCGCAGACTATATTATATGCGACGAGGTAGCCTATTTGGACGAAGATTTCGTGGATATACTTTTCCCGTGCGGAGACGTCAAAAAAGCGAATATTTTGATGGCCTCAACGCCACGATTTAAAGCAGGATGTTTTTTCAAGTATTATTCCTATGGGCTAAGCGACGAGTACCCTTTTATACACTCGATTGATCTAAACAAGTATGATACGAGTGAATTTCTTTCTGCTGACAGATTGGAATTTTACCGCAAGAGATTGCCTACGGTTACTTTTACGCAGGAGTATTTAGGAGAGTTCTCGGACGCAGCCTCAACTATTTTCGGAAATTTCAGGGAATGTATAAAAGAAAATATAGAGGATGAAAATCTCAGAGTATACGGAGGAATAGATTGGGGCAATAATGACGGAGGAGACGATACGGTTATTACTATTATAGACGAAAACGGAAAAGAGTTGGAGCAGGCAGCGTGGAATGATTTGACACTGACGGCGAGTATAACGCGAATGGCTAATATACTCAAGCGATACGAGGGGAGAATTAATGTTGTATATGCAGAGAGCAACTCAATAGGACGCCCGCAGATTGAATTATTGAAAAATGCGATACCGTGGTGCAATATACAGGAAAAAAATACGAGCAATAGTAGTAAGGCTGAATTAATTATGAAACTACAGGACAGTTTAGGAAGCCAAAAATTAATTTTAAAAAATGACCCTCAACAACTTAATCAGCTTACGGTATATACCTACGAGTATGACGCAGTAAAGAATTTGGTTACATATAACGCCCCTCAGGGAATGCACGACGACCGTGTTATCAGTTTAGCCTACGCAAATTTGGCGTACAGAGAAGGAGCCAAGACGGGGCAATATATAATTTTTGCAAAGAGATAAAATATGAATGACGAGTATAGGGAGTTGTTCGTAATGTACGGAAACGAGGACGAGCACAGCAAATTAATTTTAGATTTAAAACAGCCTGACGATACAAGAGGAGCCTACGTGGATAATCCTTATCCCGTGGATGGAGAAAAAATATGGAATGTGGACAAATGCAAGGATATACCGTGGGAGTATGATGGATATATTGGAGTACCTATCAGTATTAAGAGCAAAATAAACCGCGACGTATTTGATCTTATAGACACTAACGGAGAATTTAGAAACGCGTACAGGATAAATGGTGAATTGATATTTTTCAGATTAATTCTCAAAAGAAAAAAAGACACGCCGCTATATGAATTGTACGACGAGGAAAACAAAATAAAATACGTAGGGACTAAAGAAGATTTGATTTTAATGATTGAGAATGAAAACAGGCCTACAAAGCCTAACTATAAACTAACGGAAGAGCAAAAAAACTATTTAAGATTGTTAGAGCAGGCGGCAGTATATGACGGGCGTGATGATGAATATTGCCGACATATAGAATGGTACAACACGGAAGACCCGCTGACGGCGGAGGACAATATACCTTTCGACGAGTTTATCAAAAAATATACGGCTACGGACGAGAGCAAACTGAAGGCCCTCAGAGAGAATTTTAAATTTTGGAAACTACGCAACGAATATGAAAAGATAGAAGGAATAAAGATTTTAATTTTATAAGGAATATGGAATGGAGCAATATAGACGTAAAGACTTTTAAGGAGATACAAGATTATTTATCGACTACGCAGGACGGGAATATTGAACAGAGCGTACATTTACTTTCGCTAATAGAAGGAAAAGACGAGGATACTTATTTCAATATGCCGATAAATAAACTAACCGAGGAGTTCGGAAAATTAAAGTTTATGGAGAGTACGCCTCAGGCAGCACAGGTAAAGAATAGCTACAAGATCAACGGCACGGAATACGTACTGACGACTAACCTACAGGAGATGACCGTAGCGCAGTATATAGATTATCAGGTATACATCAAGAACCCTCAACAGTATATGCAG
>OBLI01001037.1_pt1 | contig 28302 bp, 29 predicted proteins | sample 1519701 | NCBI WGS metagenome assembly OBLI01 (sample SAMEA3663005, study PRJEB22513) | pig gut metagenome | biome: pig gut; feature: pig-associated habitat; material: faeces | place: France | collected 2012 | reverse complement strand
ATATTAGTAGAAAAAGAATAATAATTCGTGAAAAATTCAAAAAATCGCGATTTTTGAGAAAATTGTTGCACAAAAATTAGTATTTGAGCATTTTGTTTTGTAATTTTGCAGCTTGAAATCAAGTATTAAGAAATAAAATTTTATGGAATGGCTAATTAATCTGTTTGTCTCACCCGACTCAGTGGCCCATATCGCCCTCCTCTATGCGATGGTGATAGCCATTGGCGTGTATCTTGGCAAGATCAAATTTGGTGGTATTGCCTTGGGAGTTACTTTTGTGTTGTTCGCTGGTATTCTCGCCGGTCATTTCGGTTTGACCGCCCCAACGAACATTCTAACTTTTATTCAGGATTTCGGACTTATCCTTTTTGTCTTTATGATTGGACTTCAGGTAGGTCCGGGTTTCTTTGAGAGCTTCGGCAAGGGCGGCATCACGCTCAACATGCTCTCGGTAGGTACAGTGCTGCTCAATGTGGCAGTGATGTTCGCCTGCTATTTCATCTTCTTCGACACAAGCAACCCTGTCAACCTGCCTATGATGGTAGGTACGATGTACGGAGCCGTCACCAACACTCCGGGACTTGGAGCCGCCAACGAGGCACTCAGTTCGGTGTTCCCCAATGGTGGTGCGCCCCAGATTGCTTCGGGATATGCTTGTGCCTATCCTCTCGGTGTACTCGGTATCATCGGTGCCACTATCGCACTGCGATTCATCTGCCGCATCTCCCTGAACAAAGAGGAGAAGGCGCTTGAGGATGCTGATGCCGAGGATACTCATGTTAAACCCCACCAGATGCACCTGCAGGTGACCAACTCCTATCTTGCCGGTCGCACCATCCTTCAGATTCACGACTTCCTCAACCGTGACTTCGTATGCTCGCGACTGCTTCACGACGGACATGTCACCATCCCCAACCGCGACACAATCCTCGAATTGGGCGACCAGCTCTTCATTGTGTGCGCCGAGGCCGACGCCGAGGCTATCATCGCCTTCATCGGTCCGGAGATTCAGGTGGCTTGGGAGAAGACCGACCAGCCGATGGTGTCGAAGCGTATCCTCGTCACCAAGTCGTCAATCAACGGTAAGACTCTCGGTCAGATGCACTTCTCGTCGGTATATGGCGTAAACGTAACCCGTATCACCCGTCAGGGCATGGATCTCTTCGCCAGTCCCCATCTGCCTCTGCAGGTAGGTGACCGCGTGATGGTAGTAGGTCCCGAGGATCTCGTCAATCGTGTAGCCGACGTACTCGGTAACTCTATCAAGCGTCTCGATGCGCCCAACATTGCCACTATCTTCATCGGCATTCTTGTGGGTATCATCTTCGGTTCGCTGCCAATAGCCATCCCCGGTATGCCAGTGCCATTGAAACTCGGTATTGCCGGCGGTCCGCTTATCATCGCCATTCTCATTGGTCGCTATGGTTATAAGATAAAACTTGTGACCTACACGACAACGAGTGCCAACATGATGTTGCGCGAAATCGGTCTGGTTCTCTTCCTTGCAAGTGTGGGAATAAAAGCCGGAGCCGGATTCTGGGACACTGTTGTCCAGGGCGACGGACTCAAGTATGTTTATACCGGATTTATCATCACCGTCATACCTATATTAATAATAGGTACGCTCGCGCGCCTTAAATATAGGTTCAACTACTTCACCATCATGGGTATGATTGCGGGTACATACACCGACCCACCCGCATTGGCTTATGCCAACCAGATATGCTCAAAGGAAGCTCCCGCCATCGGATATTCCACTGTTTATCCGCTCAGCATGTTCCTGCGTATCCTGGCAGCACAGCTGACTATCCTACTTGCCTGCGGCGCGTAGGAAATTAAAAAATTAAAATATTAAAGAATTAAAGTAATATAATAACGTATCAAACAATGAACAAATTCGGATTATTGCTCGGCGCCTTGCTCGTTGCCTCACCGATGGCGATGCACGCTCAGATTGAGAAAAGCATCAAGATCAACGAGGTGATGACCAACAATAGCGCAAGCCTGCAGGACGAATACGGACAGAATGAGGCGTGGATAGAAATTGCCAACGTGTCGCACACTACGTACAACATCCGTGGCATGTATATCACGACCGACCGCTCCGTTCTCGACCAATCGTTGAGTGTGCCTGAGCGCGTGAGTAAGATGAGCGTCATTCCCAATGGTGAACCGCGCACATCTCTCGGTGCTCGTCAGCACTTAGTATTCTTCTTGAATAGCAATCCCGCCAAGGGAGCGCTTCATCTCACCGCCAAGGTTGACTCTGTCAAACCGGTATGGATTGCCCTTTACAATGGTAATGGAGTTGATTTGATAGACTCCGTCACAGTGCCCGTCATGGCTGTCAACCAGTCGTATGCCCGTCATGCCGACGGCAGTGCGAAATGGGACGTGAAGCCCTATGACGCTGTGACACCCGGAATCTCCAACTATATTGCAGTTGAGGAGACAAAGATTGCCAAACTCAAGCGCGAAGACCCCTACGGATTCGGAATCACCGTAATGGCTATGGGTATTGTGTTCTTCTGTCTTGCCCTGTTGTTTGTGTTCTTCACATTCTTCGGAATGTTCATGCGCCATCAGAACGCAGTGAAGAAGGTGGGCAACGTACAGCCTATCAAGGCTGGTGTGAAGACCGTGGAGAAGACCATCGAGGTGGCCAACAAGACGAGCACCCTGCTTCAGGACGGTTTGAAGCTCAAGGGTATCGACAAGGAGGTTTATATCGCCGTCATCTCTATGGCACTCAAGCAGTATCAGGACGATGTTCACGATGTAGAGAGCGGTATTATCACCATCAAGCCCAAGACAACCGACTGGAACCAGGAATTGCCACAGATGACGCAGTTCCACGAATAAATTCGCGGATATTAAAAAATTAAAGAATTAAAAGATTAAAATTATATATGAACAAGTATCAATATAAAGTACAGGGCGTCGATTACGACGTAGAGATAGAAGAAGTGGAGGGCAACCTCGCCAAGGTATCAGTGAATGGTATTCCTTTCGAGGTGGAACTAAAGCGCCCCATCAACCCCGTTCATGCCATAAAGAAACCGAAGGTGGCAGCTCCCAAGCCCGCAGCTCCTGCTCCGGCTCCCGCTGCCGCAGCCCCCAAACCAGCTGCTCCCGCCGCAGCTGCAGGTGCCGGCAACCCCGTCAAGGCACCTCTGCCTGGCACTATTTCATCAATCAGCGTGAAGGTGGGCGACCAGGTGAATGTTGGCGACACTGTTCTCGTGCTCGAGGCTATGAAGATGCAGAACAACATCGAGGCTGAATATGCAGGAACAGTAACATCAATCGTAGTTAATCCGGGCGACTCGGTAATGGAAGGTGCCGTGCTGCTCACAATCGGATAATAATGGCTTATGGGATTTACAGATTTCATAATTGAGAACTTTAATGAGTTCCTTACCTACACTGGCTTTGCCAATGCCACGGCAGGTAACCTCATTATGATTGCGGTGGGTGCTATACTCATCTACCTCGCAATCAAAAAGGATTTCGAGCCCCTGCTGCTCATCCCTATCGGATTGGGTATCATTCTCGGCAACATTCCCTTCCGCGCCGATGCAGGACTCGAGATAGGACTGTATGAAGACAACTCTGTGCTCAACATCTTCTATCAAGGTGTGCGCCAGGGATGGTATCCGCCGTTGGTGTTCCTCGGCATTGGAGCGATGACCGACTTCACCGCACTGATAGCCAATCCCAAGCTCGTGCTTGTGGGTGCAGCAGCTCAGTTTGGTATTTTCGGTGCATATATGGTTGCCCTTGCCTTAGGCTTCGAACCCAACCAGGCAGCCGGTATTGCCATCATCGGTGGTGCCGACGGTCCTACCGCCATCTTCCTCTCGTCGAAGCTATGTCCTAACCTTATGGGAGCCATCGCCGTGTGCGCTTATTCATACATGGCCCTCGTGCCACTTATTCAGCCGCCTTTGATGCGTCTGCTCACCACCAAGAAGGAGCGCGTCATCAAGATGAAGCCTGCACGCGAAGTAAGTCAGACTGAGCGCATCCTCTTCCCTATCATCGGATTGCTGCTCACCACGTTTATCGTGCCTTCGGGTCTGCCTCTGCTCGGTATGCTCTTCTTCGGCAACCTGCTTAAGGAGTCAGGCAAGACCACACGTCTCGCCAAGACTGCCGGTTCAGCCCTCAACGACATCATCGTGATGTTGCTGGGTCTCACCGTGGGTTGCTCCACACAGGCCAGCGAGTTCCTCACATTGAACACACTGTTCATCTTCGTTGTCGGTGCCTGTGCCTTCATGGTTGCCACTGCCAGCGGTGTATGCTTTGTCAAGCTGATGAACCTCTTCCTGCCCAAGGACAAGAAGCTTAATCCGCTCATCGGTAATGCCGGTGTATCGGCAGTGCCTATGAGTGCACGTATCAGTAATAACCTCGGATTGGAATACGACCGCCACAACTTCCTGCTCATGCACGCCATGGGTCCGAATGTTGCCGGTGTCATCGGTTCGGCAGTAGCTGCCGGAGCGTTGCTCGGATTCCTCTCGTAATTAATTAGGATTTAGGAATGAGGAATTAGGAATGGATACCCGTACGCGGCCAATTTCTAATTCCTCATTTCTAATTCCTCATTTCTAATTCCTCATTTCTAATTTATAACCGTGTCCCCAAGTATAGCCATCATCGACCCCAATACCCTTGCCACTATCGGTTTGAAAACGATATTGCAGGACATCATGCCCATCATGCAGGTGGATAGCTATGGGTCGTTTGCCGAACTTCAGGCAAATAATCCCGAACAGTATTTCCACTATTTCGTGGCAATGAATATCGTATTGGAACATCGTGCCTTCTTCCTCGAAAGACGCCATAAGACTATTGTTCTCACCCTCGGTATCGACGAATCAACCTCTCTCTCCGACTTCCACTCCCTTTGCATTAACGTGCCCGAGAAACAACTCGTGAAATCCTTGCTCGCCCTCGAACAGCACGCTCATGCTAACGGACGTAACCTGCCTCCCGTCAACCGACAACCTCAACATAATCCCCTATCCGACCGCGAGATAGAGGTGTTGTCGCTCGTGGCCCAGGGGCATATCAACAAGGAGATTGCCGACATACTCAATATCAGCCTACCCACTGTGGTGAGCCACCGTAAGAACATAACCGAAAAACTTGGAATGAAAAGCATATCCGCACTCACCATCTATGCCGTGATGCATGGATACGTCGATATTAATAAGATATAAAAAAGAGCCGATACCCGGGCTCGAACCGGGGACCTATTCATTACGAATGAATTGCTCTACCAACTGAGCCATATCGGCATTCCCATTCAAATGTGGGTGCAAAGGTACGAATATTTTTTCATACATACAAATATTTCATATATATTTTTTAGAAAATTCACATTTTAAATATAATGATTAAGCATTTATCCGAAAAACTGCAGCTCTCAGAGCGAAGCATACAGAACACCATCGAACTCCTCGACGAGGGGTGCACAATCCCATTTATCGCCCGCTACCGAAAGGAGCGCACCGGTTCGCTCGACGAAGTGCAGATAGCATCTATCAGCGAAATGGCTGACAAATGGCGCGAGATGGAAAAGCGCAAGGACACCATCCGCAAGACCATCACCGAGCAAGGGAAGATGACTCCCGAACTGGAAAAACGTATCGCTGAGTGCGACAATATGGAGACTCTCGAGGACATCTATCTGCCATTCAAGCCCAAGCGCCGAACAAAAGCTCAGATTGCTCGTGAGCAGGGACTCGAACCGCTTGCAGCTCTCATTATGCTCGGACGTGAACAGCGTCCCGACGATGCTGCCAAACGATTTGTAAAGGGCGAAGTAAAGTCGGCTGCCGACGCTATACAAGGCGCACAGTATATCATTGCCGAGATGGTGAGCGAGGACGAACGCTCGCGCCAAACCGTCAGACGCCAGTTTGAACGCAATGCAGTAATATCATCCAAGGTGGTGAAAGCTAAGGCGGATACTGAGGAAGCCGCCAAATATAAGGACTACTTCGACTGGCAGGAACCGCTTCGCCGTTGTCCCTCCCATCGTCTGCTTGCCATGCGCCGTGGCGAGAGCGAGGGTATATTGCGTGTTAGCATATCTACTGACGACGAGGAGTGCATAGAGCGACTGAAGCGCAATAAAGTAAGATGTCAAGGACGTTGTGCCACTCTATATCGAGAGGCCGTTGAGGACGGATACAAACGTCTGCTGCAACCTTCCATCGAAAACGAGTTTGCCGCAAACAGCAGGGAAAAGGCTGAGGAGGAAGCCATCCGTGTCTTTGCCGACAACCTGCGCCAATTGCTTATGTCGGCTCCATTGGGACAGAAGCGCGTCATGGGTGTTGACCCTGGATTCCGCACTGGTTGTAAGATTGTATGTCTCGATGCCCAGGGCAACCTGTTGCATCATGAGGCGATCTTCCCCCACCCGCCCGTATCGAAGCGCACACAGGCTGCCGCCACCATCGAACATCTTGTTGAGAAATATGGCATCGAGGCAATGGCAATCGGTAATGGTACGGCAAGTCGCGAGACTGCCTCATTCATGAAGTTACTGCATTTCAAGCATGAGGTGAAGCAGTTTGTAGTAAGCGAAGACGGTGCATCGGTATATTCTGCCTCAAAGACTGCCCGCGACGAATTTCCCGATGAGGACGTCACCGTGAGAGGTGCAGTGAGCATCGGAAGGCGACTGATGGACCCGCTTGCCGAACTCGTGAAGATTGACCCGAAGAGCATCGGCGTGGGACAATACCAGCACGATGTCGATCAGGCAAAACTAAAGAAGTCGCTCGACCTCACTGTGGAGAGTTGCGTCAACTCCGTAGGTGTGGATCTCAACACCGCCAGTCAGCATCTTCTTACATACGTCAGCGGTCTCGGTCCGGCTCTTGCCAAGAACATCATCGACTATCGTCGTGTCAACGGGGCATTCACCTCACGCGCCCAACTCTTAAAGGTGCCGCGACTCGGAGCCTCAGCATATCAGCAGTGTGCAGGCTTCCTCAGAATATCTGGAGCGAAGAACCCGCTCGACAACAGTGCCGTTCATCCCGAATCCTACAAGATAGTGGAGACTATGGCGCGCGACAACAAATGTACTGTTGCCCAACTCATTGCCGATGCCTCATTACGCAAGACTATCGACCTCAAGCGTTATGTCACCGACACAGTGGGAATGCCCACCCTCACCGACATCATGAAGGAGTTGGAGAAGCCCGGTCGTGACCCTCGCAATCAGATAGAAGAATTTGAATTTGCCGCTGGCATCGAGAGCATAAACGATCTCTCGGTGGGAATGGTATTGCCAGGCATTGTCACCAACATCACCCAGTTTGGAGCCTTCGTGGATATAGGTGTTCATCAAGATGGACTTGTCCACATCTCCCAATTGGCGGACAAGTATGTCAGTTCTCCCGCAGATGTAGTCAATCTCCATCAGCACGTCATGGTAAAAGTGACTGAAGTTGACACTCGTCGCAATCGTATATCACTTACGATGCGAGGGGTATAAAAAGTAGGGGTGCATTCAACACTGTGTTGAGACAATATATAATAATTAAAATATCGTAAATATGCATAATAAAAGCATAAAGGTATTGACAAGAGGAAGAAAATGTGCTATATTTGCACTGTGAAATCATGAGTGCGATAATGTGCTCAATCTAAAGAAAGGAGAAATTATGACAAAGATTAGGGAAATCTACCGTTGCCCCATTTGCGGCAATGTGGTGGAAGTGTTGAATCCTGGAGCAGGCGAATTGGTATGCTGCGGCAAACCGATGGTGCTGCTCAAGGAGAACGTGACTGATGCAGCACATGAGAAACATGTGCCAGTAGTTGAGAAGACCGACTGCGGTTATCGCGTTAAAGTGGGAAGTGCAGAGCACCCGATGCTCGACGAGCACTATATCCAATGGATAGAACTGCTGACACCTACCTCAGTGCTGAGGCGCGAGCTGAAGCCAGGCTGCAAGCCCGAGGCAGAGTTCTTCACCGACGAGGCCTGCGTCTGTGCCCGTGAGTACTGCAACCTCCACGGACTGTGGAAAGCATAACGAAAGGAAACACTGCCCGCATCTCGATTTACAGATGCGGGCAGTGTTGTTCCCATTCATTTGAAAGCCTCAAGGGATGAGGCAAACCATACGTCCATAAGTCCTGCCCCGCGGTGGTTCCAGGAATAATATGGAATAAGTCGCAGGGAGGTGTCCTTCACGGAAAGACGCCCACTATCCGACGTTGTCATCACCTGAACATTGTCAACTACAAGCGATTTCACCGTGAACGGGCGATTGTCGCTTTCGGTGTTCTGTATGGTATGGTCGGAAACGCTTATCTTTGGAGTCTCGCCAATGAATATGTTGTGGACATTGGCATCTGGATTGTCGATGCCTTCCGCACAATATACCAAAGGTCCGCGCTCGAAGGCCACTCGTCCATTGTCGTCCTTCACATTGGCATTGGCTATAACGGTGCGTGGTTGCATGTCGAAGTGTATTCTCACCACATCGCCTTTCTTCCACTTCCTTTTTATGGAGAAATATCCCTTCTCAATCTCACTCTCCATCTTTTCGCCATTGACAGATATGGAATAACCCAACTGTTTTTCGTCGCTGTATTTGTAGAGGTCGCTTGGCACTACCTCGCCCCTTACCCATCCAGGTATTCTTATCTTCATGTCAAAGTCCTTTGCCTTCGACGCGATGATTTTTATTGCAATGTCGCCATCCCATGGATATTCGGTTGTCTGCTGTAGCACCACATTCTTGCCAGCTATATTGATGGTGGCGGTATTGCCGAGGAAAAGGTTGACATACAGGCTATTGTCCCTTACGCCATAAACATATCCAGGCACTGAGGGTATGAACCGACAGAGGTTTGACGGACAACATGCACATCCAAACCATGGTTGGCGGGTGTTGGTGTTATCTGCATTAAATTTGTATTTCCCATCGGCAGACAAGGGGTTGGGATAGAAGAACTTTCCGCCATCCACCGACATTCCGCTGATGACACCATTATACAGTGTGCGCTCCAAGCAGTCGACGTATCGTGCGTCGCCTTTGAAGAGGAACATCCTTTCAAACAGATACACCATCGATATGGCAGCGCAAGTCTCATTGTATGCCGTGAGATTGGGCAATACATAGTTGGCATCGAAAGCCTCGCCCTGATGCGTGGCTCCCACACCTCCAGTGAGATAGTATTTCTTGCCAATGATATTCTCGCATATCGTCTCAATGGCTTTTACGTAAGACGAGTCGCCCGTGAGTGCAGCCACGTCAGCCATTCCGGCATACATATATCCGGCTCTTACGGCATGTCCCACGGCTTCCTTTTGGTCAACGACGGGTTGCAGACTTTGGGTGTAGATATTATGTATATCGGTCTTTCCGCGATAGTCGAGCATATACTTAGCCTCGTTGAGATATTTCTTTTCTCCCGTGATGAGATAAAGACGGCAGAGTGCCATTTCTGCAATCTGATGACCAGGCACTACATGAGCCTGACCATCGTTAGGACCAACCTCACGCAGCACGCAGTCGGCATAGCGTTTGGCAATGTCGAGGAAGTTGGTTTTTCCTGTGGCTTGATAATGCGCACAGGCGGCATCCACCATGTGCCCGAGGTTGTACAACTCGTGGCTCAGCACCTCTTCCTCCACCCATCTGCTCTTGCCCGACCACTGATGGGGCTTTGCGGGATTGATTGTCCTTGCAGTGTAGAGATATCCGTCCGGCTCCTGTGCCGCTCCGACTATGGTTATCACACTGTCGATATACGCCTTGAGTTTCTCGTCGGGATAGTTCTGCAACACATAGCTTGCACCTTCTATGGTTTTATAAACATCAGTGTCGTCGAAGCAGAACCCCATGAATGTGGGCACGTCATAGTCCTTGGTATGCAGTTCTGCATGCTCAGGATGCGTCAAGGTGTATGCCGCCTTGGTGAAATTGCTGTATCGGTTTTGTGTCTCGCATTTGCTAAAGGCGAGCGGAATGGTGGTTTCCCTTGCCGCTTTAATCCTGTCGCCCCAAAATGTGGAGGGAGTGATTTTCACTGCGGTGAAGGGCACTTGGCTATATGGATAGCCATTGTCTGTAGCCTTTCCTTCAGCAAAGGCATTCGTGGCGAGTGCTGCTATAAGCACTGTTGCCATAGTCTTTCTGATGTTTATTACCATAATTGTTTTTAAAATAGTGAAGTTAGCAATGATGGTGCAAAGTTACAAAAAATATTTGATATGACAATGTTTTTTCCTTCAATTTATCTTCCGACATACTTTTTCGAATATGTCATACCAGCTTTTTTGTATTGCTTTATACTGATTCCTGCATTTGACAAATCCGTTTTAATCCTTTGACCGCCAATATTATAGGTGGCAAGCGCTTCCTCCTCTCCATCCTTGCCCACGGCAGAAATGGAGGAGGTGATGTTGGTATAGTTGATGTCCTTCAACCACTGTTCAATCATGCTGTGGCGATTGGACACCTGCGACGAGCGAATCCAGAGATTTGGCTCAAGGAAATTGCCTTCGGGGATGAGGCGTTTGGCATCAGCTACCACACTGCTTATGCCGCTGCTTGCACTCGACACAATCAGGGCGATGTGCTTGTCTGCCATTTCCTTGCCATGTTGGAACAGGAAGGTCTGAAGTGGTGCTGCCATTTGGCTCCACCATAGCGGAGCTGCCACGACTACCATGTCATAGTCAGCCATATTGACTTCCACAGGGTCGATGGCAGGATAGGACGCTGCATCATCGGGATTGCTTAGTATGGCAGAAATCAAGGCACTGCCTTCTGCATAGCCATTTGCTGCATAGTCGATGCCTTTCTCGGCTGGCTCAATGCGTATCACGTCGGCATCTATCTGAGTGCTCAGGTCGCTGACGATGGTATGCACGTTGTTCGTAAAACTGTAGTAAACCACCAATGTCTTGGCATTCGTGGTGATGGCTGCGAATAATGCTGCCATGATGAAAAATACTCTTGTTTTCATAGGATGAAATTATTTTAGATGATTCCATTTATAAACATATCGTTTACCACGGGAAATGTTCACTGCGGTCGATGCCGCTTTTCCGTATGCCTTCTCCCACTTCTTTTTCATTGCCGTAACCTTGTGCAGTGTCAATCAAGCGAAATCCCGCTTTGATGGCATGGCATACTCTTTCAGGGGCATCCTCCTTAACCAAGAATGTGCCTACTCCCAGTTGCGGCATTTCCATGCCGTTATTCAATTTTATAGTTGGTACTTTATTTTCAAATCGTATATCCATAGTGAATCAAAGTTTTTCAGTATTTGACATATCACGGGTGATGCTCACGCTCTGATGGAGATAGAGCGTATCATCATTTATAAGGCTGGCAGCCAGCCCGACAACAGACGGAATAGTTGAAACATATCCTTTCGCCTGTTCGCCTTTGAAAGTCAATGTGTAATCATCCTTATCTCCGTCCCGCAAATATCCCGGACGGAGAATCGTGTAATCCAGTCCGCTGTTCTCCACAACATCCGTCGCTCGACGGTTGGGTATTTGGTCGGGATTGTTTCTTAGATTGTCTTCATCATCCATATCCGCCGGGATTTCATCGTAAATACCCACGGCTCCCATAAAGATAAGACGACGAACCCCGGTTTTCTTCATAGCCGATACCATATTCGCTCCACCATAGAGTAGATATTCTGCACGGCACCTACGGGCGTTACGGCATGCGCAGCTTCAAGTTGAGCCTTGTCCACCGCCGAAATGCCCCATTCGCGGACAAGTCCCTCCTGAATGAGCCTGCCCATCGCATGGGCGACTTCCAGATAGTCCACCTCCATGTTGATACGGTGCAGGTAGTACAGGTCCACGTAACCGGTCTGCAAATTCTTTAAGGAGCGTTCAAGATGGCGGCGAACGGCAGCATAAACGGAGCCGCAATCTTCAACCGTCTCAGGCTGGATGTGCAGTTTTGTGGCAATCACGGCCTCATTGCGAAAACCTTTGACCGCACGCCCGACAATCTCCTCGTTATGTCCGGGATAATAAAGTTCCTTCCCATATCCTTCTGCCGTATCGAAGACGAGGGATAGGTTTTCTTCAATGCTGACACACTGCCTGTGATGCTGCTGCCACCCGATGTGGCGAATGGGATGATGGTCTTGCCGGTCATATCGTTACTTTCGATGAATGTGTTGACGACTCTTGGGGCAAGGTCCCACCAGATGGGATAGCCGAGGAAGATGCGGTCGTATTTCTTGATGTCAATGCCGATGGACTTGACTGCAGGGCGTGCCTGTGGGTTTGCCATCTCAATAGAACTGCGCGAACGCTTGTCGTTCCAGTTGAGGTCGGCACTGGTATATGGTTGTGCCGGAACTATCTCACAGAGGTCTGCCCCTGCAATTCTCGCTAACTCCTCAGCCGCATGTCTTGTAGTCCCTGTGGCTGAGAAAAATACTACTAATACGTTTTTCTTTTCCATATCGTCCTTTGATTTGATTTGTGAACAGGCAGTAGCTGCTACTATTGCCATGACTGCCAATAAAATGATTTTATACTTCTCATTTTGCATTATTGTCCTGTTTCTTTTCCTGTGAGTTGTCTTCTGCCCATACATCCTTTGCCTGACGGAAGGCAGCCCATGCCTTGGGCCATCCTGCATAAAAGGCGATGTGGGTGATGATTTCAGAGATTTCTGTTCGGGTGATGCCGTTCTTCTTTGCCTCCTGCAAGTGGAAGGTGAGCGACGAGTCGGTCATTCCCTGGCTGATGAGCGATGTGAGGGTGACGAGACTGCGGTCGCGCAGACTGAGGAGGTCGTTGCGACTCCATACCTCGCCGAAGAGGATGTCGTCGTTGAGGTGAGCAAACTCTGGGGCAAACTCACCAAGCTGTGTGCGGCCTGCCGTTTGTACTATCTTTTTCTGTGCCATAACGTTGATTGTCATTAATGTTAATAATGTGAATAAAATTTTTCTTCTCATATAATTTACTCGATAAAGTTATTAATCTTGTTGGCAGGATTTAGCGGAGTCTGGTCGCAGAGTTGCAGCGATTTGACCATGTGCAGTGTGCCCTGCTTGTATTTCTGGAAATGCTTTGAGGCAATGTGCTTCTCGTATGCCTCCTTTGAGGCGTAGGTCTCAAGTATGGTCACAAGGCATGGATTCTCCTTGTCCTGCACGGCATACATTGTCAATACTCCCGGTTCTGTACGGAGAGATATTTCGCCCACCTCAACGGCAAACTTCATATACTCATCAAGGTATTGAGGATAGACCTCAATCTTCGATAGGCGCACGATGCCGTCAGCCGCCATCGTCTGCTTGGCACACATGCCCGCATTCTTCTTTTCCATTTCAGTGTCGTTTTGCTTGCGAGTCTCTCCCTCCTGCCGTGAACTGCACGACAGGAACAGGGAGAGCAACAGCATGATTGATAATAATCTCATAGTTCGCGAGGTTATTTCAGACTCTTGCGCAATACGTCGATGACATCCTCACGGGTGAGCACCACATAACCGCTTTCGGTGATGGGGCAAGCGTCTGCCATTCCCTCCAGCATCGAATCATCGGCACCGCAGTCGGTGATGTTCATCGCCAGCCCCAACTCACGCATCCAGTCTTCCATTCGATCCAGTCCTTCAACGGCAATTTCCTTTTCAGCCTTGCCGTCAGAAGATATTCCCCACACATTCTCAGCCAAGCGACAGAACTTCTTCTCGGCGTCCTTCGAGCGACTGATGAGCAGGCGATAGTAAGCACCGCTGACAGCTGAAAGGGTGTGTCCGTGGGTGGCATCGGTATAGGCAGCCACAGCCTGTCCCAGCATGTGAACCATCCAGTCGGTAGGCTTGCCACAAGCTATAAGTCCGTTCAATGCCCATGTGGCGGTCCACATGATATTGCTGCGTGCCTCATAGTCCTCGGGATTGGCAAGCACCTGACGCGAACTGACGATTAGCGAGCGCATCAGTCCCTCGGCGATATAGTCGGAGGTGTTGTCATCGTTGCCCGAGAGATACTGTTCCAAGATGTGTGACATGATGTCGTAGATTCCCGCTACCGTCTGATACTGGGGCACAGTGAAGGTATATGTGGGATTGAGAATGGAGAAGTCGGGGTTGCGGAAATAGTAGAACTTCTTGCGGTTCTCATGGTGATTGGAGATAACCGAACAACTGTCCATCTCCGAGCCTGTGCCAGCCATGGTGAGCACGCAACCCACTGGAATCCAGCGGCAGTTCATCTCGCCCCAGTTGCAGAAATAATATTCCCAAGGGTCTGCATCCTGATATGTAGAGCCAGCCACAGCCTTGCAGTAGTCGATAGTGGATCCGCCACCCACGGCAAGAATCAAATCCACAGCCTCTTCCTTTGCCAACTGTATTCCCTCGCGCACTTTGTCGATGGTAGGGTTGGGCATTACGCCACCCAGTTCAACCACCTCCTTACCTGCCTTCTGCAGTTCAGCTTTCACAGCATCGTAAATTCCATTGCGCTTGATGGAGCCGCCTCCATACACCAGCATCACCTTATTGCCGTAATGCTCCAGTTCTTTACTCAAATTGCTTAATGCTTCCTCACCGAAATAAAGTTTCGTGGGATTGTGAAATGTGAAATTGCCTAACATGATTTTCTGTTTTTTAATGATTATTTATCTATTTGACTTTCCGTGAAAGCATCTGCGCGATGCCCCATCAGATGGATTTGTGAATAGTCGTTGTCGAAGGCAGCCAGTTCTTCGGGTGTGAGACGGATGTTGGCAGCTCCGAGGAAGTCATCGAGATGGGCTGGATTTGTAGTGCCGGGGATGGGAACTATCCACGATTCACGGGAGAGCATCCATACGAGGGCAAACTGCGCCATGGTGATGCCCTTGCGCTCGGCATGCTTCTTGACGAGATGCACAAGCGGCATGTTGTGCTTCAATGCCTCGGGCGTGAACTGCGGAAGGTTCCAACGGCGGTCGCCCTTCTGGAAACGGCTGTTCTCGTCGATGGTGCCAGTGAGGAATGCACGACCCAACGGACAGTAGGGCACGAAACCGATGCCTAATTCCTCGAGAGTGAGGAATATCTTCGTCTCCGGTTCACGCCACCAGATGGCATACTCGCTCTGCACAGCGGAAACTGGACACTCTCGGTGCGCCTTGCGGATGCTACGTGCACTGGCTTCCGACATACCGAAATGCAGCACCTTACCCTCGGCTATGAGGTCGGCTACTGTGCCTGCCACATCCTCCATGGGCACGTTGGGGTCAACACGATGCTGATAGAGCAGGTCGATGTGATCGGTACGCAGTCGGCGGAGCGAGCCCTCTACGGCACGGCGGATATGATCGGGGCGGCTGTTGAGCGATGTCGGTTTGCCTTCCTCCACGCCAAAACCAAACTTGGTGGCTATCTTCACCTCACTACGGAAAGGCTGCAATGCCTCGCCCACCCACTCCTCACTGGTGTAAGGACCATACACCTCAGCCGTGTCGAAGAACGTCACTCCCTTGTCGTATGCCCTACGGATGAGGGCTATCATCTCGTTCTTGTCATACTTTCCGCCATAATAGCCCACCATAGGTAGGCAGCCCAAGCCAATGGGCGACACGCCAAGTCCCATCAGGTGGCGATAGTTCTTGTCGTCAATCACCGAGTTTGATTTGTCGTTTTTATCGCCTTTTGAAGCAGTATCGTCATTGGCCAACAGCCGTGATGCACCGCTCCATTGACATGCTGCCACTGCCACTCCTGCGGCAGACCTTTTCAAGAAACTTCTTCTGTCCATATACATTATTTTATATTATTATACATTCGAATCAAGTCACGAATGATGTTTTTCTCATTATCTTCGAGATTGACTTTCATACAATCACCCTCAACACAACTATCGACCACATCATTGGCAGTCGCATGATGACGATGGGCTATGTATTGTATCACCTCGTCATCCAGTAGTCCTTCTTTATAGCTTGACTTTATTTCCATCGTTGACTTCTTATTTTTTTTCGGTGCAAAGGTCGCATAAAAAGACTATCCATTGATACCAATAATTAGGCAGATATAACCATTTTTGAGGTTTTTATCTTGTTTTGCATTGTAATCTCAGAAAAAATGCTTAACTTTGTCCCCGATATAACATACAAACCAGTTTATTATGAGCAAGATACTAAAGGTAAGAACAGCTAATGACTATGTCAGATACCTTGGAGGGCAGGAGCATCACCCCTTGGTGGGAATCGTCGATTATGCGGCTCTCTCGCCCATACGTCATAGTCTGAACAACTATGGCGTGTATGGCGTGTTCATGCACGAACACCTGTCTGTTGACCTTAAGTATGGTTGCGGGAAATATGACTATCAAAGTGGGGGCACTGTCATCTGCGTTGCACCGGGACAGATAGGAGGAAAAGAAGACAACGGAGAGCGAATGAATCTCGACGGATGGGCATTGCTGTTTCATCCCGACATGCTGCATGGCACTCCCTTGGAGAAGGAAATCCACAATTACACTTTTTTTGACTACAATGCCAATGAGGCCCTGCATACCACGGAAGAGGAATATGCACTGCTTGCCGACATCATGAAAAGGATAAAGACAGAGTTAGAAGCAAGGCATGATGATATGCAGGACAATATTCTGTTGGATTATATCAGTCTGCTGCTTAACTACTGCAAGCGATTCTACGACAGACAATTCCTTACAAGAAAAGTGGAGAATGTGGATATGCTCCAGCGTTTCAGCTCCGTTCTTGAAGACTATTATGCCCACGAGAAACAGTTCAAGTTAGGACTGCCCACTGTGGCTTATTGCGCCGACCGGCTCTGCATGTCTGCCGGATATTTCGGCGACTTGGTAAAGAGGCATACAGGCGATTCTGCCAAGGGCTATATCCACAGCTTCATCCTTCAGAAAGCAAAAAACCTCCTTGCCTCGGGCGAAACAATAGCTGCCGTCAGTTACGACTTGGGCTTTGAATATCCGCAACACCTCAGTCGCTTGTTTAAGAGAAAGGAGGGAATAACTCCCTCCGAGTATATAGACAGGATAAAACGCAAGTGACTATTAAACAATGACATCTATTTCAAGCGCATCATCGGATGCACGCCGTTGGAATATCGTGGGAGATAATAATAGTGGAAGGATATGGAGCAAATAATGAATGAGATAGTTCGGATTTGTTTAAGGGAAATATTTAGTAAGAAAATCTGAGGGTGTAATGACTTCTATATCCGAAAAAGAGAAGTCCTTGACATTGCGGGTCACTATACAATCCGCACCAGCTTGAAGTGCTGAGAAATATTGTATGGCATCCTCGAAGTCATTGGCTCTCAAAATCAAAGCCCTCTGTATTGTCAGATCATCGACATTGGTAAAGGATATGACTTTTCGCAAATCAGTAATTATGTCGTATAATATTTCTCGTGAGAAATTCTTCCTTGCTACATAAGCAATATTTGCAACAGACAATGAGGATATATACATTGGAATCTCAGCAGAGTATGCCAATTCGAATAGTCGATTGGCGTTTTCATAAAAATCTTCTCTTTCAAGAAGATAATCCAACACTACATTTGTATCGAGAAAAACAATCATAGTACTATTTTGACAATATGTAGTTTAACCTCTCATCGTCAGGGTCATTGACATCCGCCAAGATTCCCTTAAGCCTTCTGAATGAATCTGGCAACTCACGTTTGGTGGGCCTTATTATCACAAGTGTCTTGAGGTAGTTCTCAACTATCTCATCAACTGTGATATTTTGTGACTTGGCATATAATAATGCGTTGTTATATGCTTCAGAAGATATTGATATTGTATTCATTCCTCATTCTTTGGTTAATACTTGTTGCAAAGGTACACATAATATTTGGATTTATCAAATGTGTAGCAAGTATTGTGTTTGAAAACGTTAATTATTTGTGTTATTTAACACTTGAAGAATTATTTGCAAACATTTATACAGGCATAAGTGCTATGCTGGATAATTAAAATTTCTTAAATAGGCATAATAAACGCATAAAGGTATTGACAAGAGGAAGAAAATGTGCTATATTTGCACTGTGAAATCATGAGTGCGATAATGTGCTCAATCTAAAGAAAGGAGAAATTATGACAAAGATTAGGGAAATCTACCGTTGCCCCATTTGCGGCAATGTGGTGGAAGTGTTGAATCCTGGAGCAGGCGAATTGGTATGCTGCGGCAAACCGATGGTGCTGCTCAAGGAGAACGTGACTGATGCAGCACATGAGAAACATGTGCCAGTAGTTGAGAAGACCGACTGCGGTTATCGCGTTAAAGTGGGAAGTGCAGAGCACCCGATGCTCGACGAGCACTATATCCAATGGATAGAACTGCTGACACCTACCTCAGTGCTGAGGCGCGAGCTGAAGCCAGGCTGCAAGCCCGAGGCAGAGTTCTTCACCGACGAGGCCTGCGTCTGTGCCCGTGAGTACTGCAACCTCCACGGACTGTGGAAAGCATAACGAAAGGAAACACTGCCCGCATCTCGATTTACAGATGCGGGCAGTGTTTTCATAAAATTTTGATAATATCAATGCTTGGGAAATAATCGTAATTAATGTAAAGGTATGCGGTTGTTGGGGCAAAAAGTATTATCTTTGCAGCCGCAATGAAGCGGTTGATGTTTTTGTATGCAGTATGCATGGTGGTAAATATGTCTCGCGGACAGCGCACTTGCGTTGTGGCGGACATGTTCACTCACATTCCGATTGGGAATGTGAGGGTCATTGCCGACCATTATGAAAGCAAGGCCGTGAGGACCAACTATAAGGGCGAATTTGACATCACTTCATCCGATTTCAAGCATCTCACTTTCATCGCCAGCGGATATATGCGCCGTGTTCTTGACAATCACGAAGTAGGCGACACGATATTCCTACTTGCCAACGACAATCGCCTCGACGAGGTGGTCGTATATGGCAAGGAACCAATGAAGTCCTCAGCCGTCAGCAGTTGGGGAACTAAGCTCAGGGAGCAGGGCAAGTCAATGCCTAAGCCCTCGGGCCATGACTTCCTCAGCATCTTCCAGCGCAAGGTGTCGGCAAAGAAACGAAGAGAGCGGATGAAGGCTATCGAGAATTATTAGTGTATTTTTTGCCTAAAAACTTGCCGATAGAGGCTAATAGCGTGAATTATGGAATATATATCAGTTGCCCAGTTTGCCGGGAAATATGGCATAAGCGAACGTACTGCCCGTAAGTATTGTGCTGACGGGAAAATGTTACTCTGTTCATAATGTCTTTTTCGTTATTTCCGCTGCAAAATTAGTCTTTTTTGACGAAATACAAGTGTTCCAAAAGCGACCAAGAATGTAGGTGTGGTGGTCAACATCCCGATAGTCACCTTCGGCGAACGTATATATAAGGAACGTGCAGCCCGATCAAATGCCTGCATTGCCCGCTTGGAATTGGAGGAGGGCGTTATCCCCGTAAGCAATATGTTGGATGCCCAGACAGCATGGCTCTCCGCCCACTCACAATGCGTGGATGCAGAGATAGACCTCAGGCTCGCACACCTCTATTTGGATAGGGCGACGGGGAAGATCGGATATTAAAAGTTAATGGCGACCATACAACCCTTGGACTCTACTGCGACATGTGTTCGATGCTATACTACAAGGCGTTGATGCTCAGTGCCACCAATGTTTCATTGGAGATGAACAAGGAGATAAAGGTGCTGTCGCTGTTGGTCTATCGCCTTGAGGATTGCATTATGCTCTTCGTTTTTCTCTCCGTGCCGTTGCTGTTCCTCTCGGGCATATCGTGGCCAGGAGCCAAGATGCCCCTTTTCTGGAAATGTGTGTCATGGCTCTTCCCCTCCACGTTTGGCATGAACGGCTATGTCAGTATCACAGCCATGGGTTGCTCCCTCAGCGACATCTCCACTAAGTGTATAGCCCTTGCATTACAGTCCATAGCCTATTTCACCGTCTATGCTCTCTTTTTTTGCCGCAAACCTTGCTGATAGAGGCTAATATTATGAATTAAGGAATGTGTTTTGTGATTTTTAACTGGATACTATTGGAGAATTGAAAATAAATCTGTAACTTTGTCGCCGAAAGGACTATGTAACAGGATTTAGAGCATGGAAAAGAAACAACTGAAACGACTGCCCGTGGGCATACAGACATATTCGGAAGTAAGGGATTTGGATTGTCTGTACATCGATAAGACTGAGTATATCTGGAACATGATACACCTTGGTAAATATATATTTCTGAGCCGCCCAAGACGGTTCGGCAAGTCGTTGTTAGTATCTACTCTTCAGGCTTATTTCGAGGGTAGGAAGGAACTTTTCAAGGATACGTTTATCTACAAAGTGGAAAAAGAGTGGGAGAAGTATCCTGTGCTGAGATTTGGCATGAGCACTGCCAAGCATTGCAACAAAGAGGAACTGGAACTGGAATTGAGCAACAAACTGACAGCCTACGAGTCCATCTACGGTAAGGGACCAGCCGACGAGGTGAAACCCAACCAGCGTCTTCAGGGGCTTATTGAGCGGGCCCATGCAAAAACAGGACATAAGGTTGTTGTCCTAATCGACGAATACGATGCCCCTCTTCTTGATGTTGTTCATAAAAAAGAAAATCTGGAAGTCTTGCGTCAAGTAATGCGCAACTTTTATTCCCCATTGAAAGACAGCGACCCACATCTTGAATTCCTGTTTATCACCGGCATCACGAAGTTCTCACAACTCAGTATCTTCAGCGAACTGAACAACCTGAAGAACATATCCATGCGCCCGGACTATGCTGCTGTATGCGGTATCACTGTTGAAGAGATGCTCACTCAGATGTCAGACTATGTGGATGACTTTGCCGAACACCGTAGGGTGACACACGAGGTGGCGATTGCCCAACTGAAGCGCCAGTATGACGGTTACCATTTCACATGGCCCTCGCCTGGTATCTTCAATCCTTACAGTCTCCTTAACGCATTCCAGGACCATCAGTTCACCAATTATTGGTTTGCATCTGGCACTCCCACTTATCTCATTGAGATGTTGCGCAAGTTCGATACCCTCCCCACCGACATCAGCGGGATGGAGGGAGGATCTGACGACTTCGACGCTCCTACAGAGGGCATGACCACCATAATGCCCTTGTTGTATCAGAGCGGATATGTCACGATAAAGGACTATGATGAGGATTTCAACAGTTATACTCTCGGCATACCCAACAATGAGGTGCGCATTGGTCTGACCAAGGCCCTTGTGCCTGCATACGTCATGCCCAATACACTCATAGTAAACAACACCGCCCGCAACATAGCGAGACATCTCACTAAGGATGACATCAATGCCGCATTGGGGCTTCTTCAGACATTTCTCGGCACTGTGCCGTATTGCAACGACACCAATACCGAAGGTCATTACCAACAAGTGCTATATATCATCTTCACCCTCGTTTCCGACTACTTTGCCGACGTGGAGATACACACCCCGACCGGTCGTGTGGATATAGTTCTTCAAACCAAGACCACTCTATATCTTTTCGAGCTTAAATTAGACAAGAGTGCCCAAGCTGCGATGAACCAGATAGACCTGAAGGACTACAAGCAGAAGTTTGCCCTCTGCGGTCTGCCGATAGTGAAGGTTGGCATCAAATTCGACTCGGAGAAGCGTACCATCGGGGACTGGGTAATTGAAAAATAAGAAATTCTAATCACCCACAGGTTCCTTGATGATGTGAGCGTGCATTTCCTCAAGGAGCGCAAGGTGAATTTCTATGCCGACCGACTGAACGATTGACTCAAAAAAGTATTATCTTTGCAGCCGCAATGAAGCGGATGATAATGCTGTATGCAGTGTGCATGGTGGTAAATATATCGCGCGGGCAGCGCACTTTTCTGCTGAGCGCCAGAGAATTTTGCCGTTAACCCTTCACTCTACATTTTTATATTATAAGCCATTGGTAATCAGTTAATTATCTTAATGTAGGGTTGTCCCAACCCTACACTAACCCTACACAACCCTACATTCATTGCGCCAATGCCATGTCTTCTATAAGGAATAAAGCTATGCTTTAGATGACGTAAAGCTATGCTTTAGGTGAGCTTAAGCTATGCTTGCGCTCTCTGTCAAGTGATGACAGAGATTCTGTCTCCCTATGGCAGTCGCCTGTCATCCTCGTGACAGAGACAACGTAGATACTTATCTATCCACTTACATAAGGCATGGATTGCCATTAGTGTAGGGTGAGTGTAGGGTTGTGTAGGGTTGAGACAACCCTACATTGAGATAACCTATTGTATATTAGCGAGTTATGCTCGTTTTGTGTAGGGTGAAGGGTTGACGGCAAAATTCTTCGGCGCTCAGGCAAATGGCCAGTTCTCTTCATAATCCGAACAAGTCGTCCATTGTCACCTCACTGTCCACAATGCTTTTATGCACACCGTTTGCCACTCCAAACGTGGTGATGAATGTTGAGACCAAGGCCTTGCGGGTCTTTGTCTTCTCCCTGAAAATCCCAAATATGCAAGCTTTTTGTACTAAATCTCACTTTTTTTATGCGATTTAGTACAAATAGCCCGCATATTTGTATGTTTATGGATTGCAAATATTACCTGCTATAATTAGTGATAGTGATACATGCCTGACAGCGCAGGACAATTACAAACTGCTATTGGATTATTTCAAGATTAAATATCAATGAACAGAATGAATATGGCTTTCTGTTTTATCGACCTTGTTGCCGAATCGATGGACAAGCAATGCCTGCTGATAGGTGAGTGCAAATGGACGCGCCAGGAAAACGCCACTGCCCTCTTGTCGGATTTGCGCCATTATTATCTTTGCTACCGAATTTCGAGGTTACCCGAGTAATTAATAATATTGGAATCATGTTAATAGGAAGAGAAAAAGAATAGGAGACGTTATTGAGCGCGCTCACATCAGACCAGTCGGAATTTATAGCCGTCTATGGCCGCCGCCGCGTGGGGAAGACCTTTCTTATACGTGAGGCTTTCGGCTACAAATTCTCGTTTGATCATACGGGGATTCTTGATGCGCCACTGAGAGAACAACTGTCTGAGTTTCGAGAGTCGCTATATCGTGCAGGCATGAAAAACAAGGCTTTGCCGAAGGATAAGATGATGAAAGCCCTTACAACAGTTTTCCTGATATTTTCCGTCCCCAAACCAATACAAGGGCGAAGCTGAGGCGGATGGATATAAGCAGGAGGGCGGAGATGCCCGTGGCGGCGAATACGATGGTGTCCTCGAGCATGGAGTGGTTCATGATGAGATGGTAGTTGACATCGTTTGCCTCCTCGCGGGTGACGAGCCCTTTGTCCTCTAACTCTACCATCACCGCCGAGCCGTAACTGATGCCCAACACATTGCCTACGAGCCACATGTAGGAGGCTTGTCGAGGCAAACCGAAGAGCGACATCAGTGGTGAGAGCATGCGGGATAACGGGTCGAGCAGTCGATAGGATTCGAGCATACGTTGCACCACCATGAGCGAGTAGATGATAAGCACCACCATGAGCGACATCTTTATCTGTGATACTACCCATGTTGTCATCACTTCCGTGAAACCGCTGTCAGCCTCTGCGCCGAGATAGATATACCTCCCAGGCATATCTGGCAATAAGGCGTTGAGAATGAGGGCGCAGATGAGAGCCATCACGAGGCGTATTGCTCCCATCTTCCAAAATGACGATCCAGTCTTCCTGTTCACGGCACATTCCATTGGCAAGGCATGACACAGGGCTATCATAAGGGCAAGTATCGAGGCCTGCTTCATGGTGAGCGGGATGGACATCATGACGGCTATTCCCGCGTATGTGCCTGCCGTGGCACCAGATATGAATGCCACCGCCGATTCGCCCGGAAGACCAAAGTGGACGAACAGCGGGTTTATCCATGTGGCCATCCATGCGAGCACTCCGGCATACTGCATGAGAGTAACAGCCAATGATATGGGTATCATCAGTTTGAGCAACCACTTGGTGCTTTTCCATGATGCAGGCATAGCCTGCTTGAAACAGTCGAGAATCTTATTCATCTTTTGCAAATAATCTTATTACTGCCAGATTTAGCTAATAAAATACCACAGTTCGTCAACCTCGTGAAATATGTATAGACAAAGAAAGGGCGACATAATTTAGCACCAGGCGTGAGCCCCATCCTAATGTTATGTCACCCTTTAAGGGACTTTATATCTGAGTAGTTACGCAGAACCGAATGTTCTGCTATAAGATACTATATTAGAAGTTGTAGTAGAGACCCAACTTCAAGCCGGCATTATTATTAGCGAAGTAGTTGCCACCATTTCCGCTGAATCCGAAACCGAAGGTCTTCTCGCCATCAAAATCAGATGTGTCCTGATAACCCAAGAATCCGAGAGAGGCTGTAGCGAAAAGCTTCTTAGTGATGTCGAAACGCACACCAGGCTTTACACCGAGACTCCAGCCTGTAGAAGAATCGACATCTTCCGGCTTCATTGAAGCGAAGGCGAACTCACCGTCGATGAAAAAACTGCAGATACCAGCCTTTGCCACAGTATAGCGAACATAGGGAGCTACCGCTATAGTGTTTATGCTTGACTCCTGCTTGGCATAAGAATAGCTCACACCAAGACCCAATGCCCATTTCTCGTCGAGGTTGTAACCAATCTCAGGAGTGATAGTAAACTGTGTGAGCGACTTGTCCTCACCCTTCATATCTGTAGATGAGAAACCGATTCCACCACCAAGGTAGGTCTGTGCGCTTGCGCTGATTGTAGCGAGAGCGATTACGAAAGTTGCGATAAACTTTTTCATAACAATCTTTTTACTTTTTTTAATTATTACACTAAATATCTATTTCTTTTTTCGGCTGCAAAGGTACAAACTCTCAAACAAATCTCTACAATTTTCCCTTTAAATCATCTCTGTTTCCCTCTCTTTATTGACATCTATCAAAATTAAGACATATTAATTGATATTCATTAACAGAATTACAGGGACAGGGTGTTAGGAGTGCTGAGGCATGTGATTTCAGATTATGATAACTTAATAATCTTATCAGATGATGAAAGCCCTCACTGCATATAGGGGAACGCTTGTCATCCAGTCTTGCTCCTTGTATCCCTTCATGGAGAAGCGAATGCCATGGAGGTTGTAGTCCTTGAAATCTCTTCATGATCTACATTTTTATGAGGGAATAATTGTTTATCAGCCACACTTTTATGAGGGAATAATTAGCATATCACCACATTTTTATGAGGGAATGACGGTGCAAAAATACAAATAAAAGCCAAGGAATGCAAGAATGGCATTGGCGCACAGAATAATCACTTTGACTGAAAATCTGGTGGTGGTGGTGGAAAGTTTGACTTCCGGCTCAGACACCCACACCATCCATAGCAAACTGACAATGGATGACTTGTTCGGATAAGCGATTATAATGAACGGGGGGACAGACACCGTCCATGATTGGCAAGCGTGATACCATCAAGAAATGTCATAGTGAGAAGGTTTACACAAACAAGTCGTCGAGGGTTACTTCAGATTGCACTATACCTGAGTACATATTGTGCTTGACACCAAACGTGGTAATGAAGGTAAGCTGAAGACTTTGTGTGCTTTTAAGCCGTGACATAATCGCGTTGATTCGATGGCGCAATGTCATGTCGTATGACTTGGTTATTTCATATTTGCCTTGTGAAAATTTCATTTCACAAAGGTTTACCACCCTATCGCCTCGCTCTATTACCAAGTCGCACTGAATTCCGTCGTGATGTTCATCGCCCCGGAGAGTGTATGGCGACTCGGAAGTCCTGACGGCAGCAATGCCCAACTTGCGCTTAATTTGTTCTGTATGCATTATGCACAGTTCCTCAAAAGCAATTCCGCTCCAACTCATAACATTGGGAGAGTTTACATTATGCAGCCAGTATTGCGAGTCACCCCCGAGATTCTTATCTGCAAAATACAAATAGAAACGACAGAACGGATCGACAAGTTTATATAGTGTCTCTCCTTTTTTTGCGTCAATAGGTTTGTATGCCATGATGAAGTCGCTGGCAGCCAGTGCGTTTAGAATCTCCGAGAAACTGCCTCCGAGAGGTGTATTCAATATCTTAGCCAATTCCTCCCTTGTATATCCATAGTGTCTTGTCGAGAGGACATTGATTACTCTCTCATATTTTTCGGGATATTTATACAAAGAGGTGAACAGCCGCTTGAATTCCATCCGTAATTTTGCCTTGCGGTCAAAGAATAACAAGTCGATATTCTGTGCCATGCTCAAGCCTTTTTGGAAATAGCTAAGATAATACGGTATTCCGCCAAAAGCCATATATGCCATTGCTATTTCGTATCGGCTTGCCGTGATTTGCCTCGACCTTAGATATTCCTCAGTCTCACATAAGTTAAAAGGTGACAGCTTAATTTCACAAGTCAGTCGGTTGTATAGCCCCCCGGTGTTGTTGATGAGATTTTTTATCATCCACGATGCCGCCGAACCGCATACTATGAGCATGAGGTTGTCGCGTCCTGCTCCCCATCCGTTCCAAAAGGCCTCTAATGCAGTGATGAAATGAGACCTTGGCGTGTCGAGCCATGGCAGTTCGTCTATGAATACCACCTGCCGGCTACCGTTGTCGAGTTTTATCAGCAGTTCTTCAAGCATATACATTGCCTCAATCCACGACTTCGGTGCATGGTCGGCATCGCTGTCGTGCATCTGAAGTGAATGATAGAAATGGCGCAATTGTTCTTCAGTGCTCACCTTGCTTCCATCGTCATATACGGATAGACCTGTATGATAGAATGTCATGCTGTCTCTGAACATCTCCCTGACGAGAAATGTCTTGCCCACACGTCTTCTGCCATAAACAGCTACAAACTCTGGCCTGTCGCTTTCATATAGTCTTTGAAGTTCTTGCAGTTCTTCTTTCCTTCCAATTATCTTTGCCATAATACAATAATTACTATTTGGGTGCAAAGATACTAAAAAATGCCGAAAAACCATCTCAAACTCAGCCAAATTTTGCTAAAATGATATAAAATGGCTGAGTTATAGGGTATAAACTCAGCCGATTTTAGTATTTCTTATTAATATTGGCTAAATATAGTAATAAAAATAGCCAATAATTATATTTTTATGGTTATTGGCTGAGAATTTAGGTGAATTTAGCCAATACACTGACCTTATAGCATTAGTTTAGAAGTCGGAATTTATAATACCACAGTTCTGAACCAGTCGCGCAGCACTCCCATGTGGCGGTTTTGACTGTCGGCGCATAGGATAATCACTTGGCGCCCGTCGGGAAGAGTGGGTCCGAGGCACATTCCCTCGTAATTGGCAAGACCAGAGTCGGATGCTCCCAATACGGTTCTCCATCCCGTGACGAATGTCTTGTCGGGATTGCCAGGGGTGATGCGGAATATCTTGTTCATCACCCAACTGCCTATCTTCAATCCTTCGACCTTGAACTCGCGCTCGAGCACGAGCAATGTACCGTCGCCAAGGCTCAACAACTCTGCCACACCGAAGGCATGACTTTCGTCAATCGTGGGTGAATCGTCAAGTGGCATATCAAGAATATAAGTATATTGTTTCTTCAGATTCAGATTAGGAGTAAACTCCAGTAGTCTTAACATCAGTCCGTTGTCGCCCTTCAGAGGTCCCTCGTTGATAGTGAATACACTCAATCGGCGCCTGTCGAAAGTGAGGCTCTCAATAGTGCGGTTATTGAGTCCCTTGTCGCGATAATCCGTCACGACAACACGTCCGTTGCGTTGTCCGTCGAGGATATTATACCTTATGATTTCCGATGTTTCCTCCCTTCCAATATAAATATTATGGTTGTCCTTGTCGTAGGCAATAGCCTCCTCGTCGAGGTTTTCTGTCTCAAGTTGCCTGAATCCCCTACTTGCCACTGAAGTGATATTACCCATATCGTCGATGTCGATGTTGAATATGAAGTATCCCCCACGTTCAGCCTTGTCGGTGACGAGGGCATACCTGTTGCCGCCAAGTCGCACCATTCCGCTATAGTTGCCAGCTGGAACATCCTTGGCATCAAAGGGGCGACCCAACACCACTTCCCTACTCCCGTGGCCTGAATTGCGCGAGGTGGTCATAACATCGGGGACACACGACAAATAGAACACCAGGAATACCACAACCGAAAGGATGCTGCAATACAATATGACTGTAAATCTACTCTTCATTATGCTTGTTATTCTGAATTCGGCTGCAAAGTTAGTAATTATCCCATAGTGCAGCAAGCATTTTCAGTTAATATTACTTGCACAACTGCTAAATAATCTTTCCACCGTTTCCACC
>OBLI01001035.1_pt1 | contig 28354 bp, 22 predicted proteins | sample 1519701 | NCBI WGS metagenome assembly OBLI01 (sample SAMEA3663005, study PRJEB22513) | pig gut metagenome | biome: pig gut; feature: pig-associated habitat; material: faeces | place: France | collected 2012 | reverse complement strand
GAATGTTTAACAGTTTAAAAATGAAGTAGTTTATGAAGAAGTCAGTATGGGGAACTGTCCTCAAAGTGATTGTTGCGGTGGCAACAGCCATCGCCGGTGCATTGGGTCTTAGCGCTTGTATCTGATGATGAATAAGCGATGTAGTTTTTATCAGAATGACCGGGAGGTATGCCTCCTGGTCATTCATTGCAGTGCCACCCGTTGTGACCGTGACTTCCCGGTAGCAGCACTACGTGCGGCTCATCTCGCACGAGGCTTTTCGGATATTGGCTATCATTTCTACATCACCCGGGATGGTGCGCTGCATCCCTGCCGACCGATTGCTCAGATAGGGGCACACGCCCGTGGCTGGAACAGCCATAGCATCGGTATCTGTTACGAGGGTGGCTTGGATCCGCATGACCATCCCGCCGATACCCGTACCTGGGCGCAGAAATGCACGCTCCTCACGCTGCTTCGCCAGCTCCGCACGGACTATCCCGCCGCCCGCATCCTGGGTCATTATCAGCTCAGTCCCACCATCCCCAAGGCCTGTCCCTGCTTCGATGCCCAGCGGGAGTATGAGGGTTTGTCGCCCTGACGCCGTGCGTTCAGCCGGTGTGTCATCAAAGGCATTTGAAAAATCGGCCTTAGCGGCGCAGCGTAAAGCGGAGCGATGGAGGCGAGCGATCAGAAGATCTGCTGTTTGAGCGAAGCGAGTTTCAGATCTTCAGCGAGCCGATGGAGCGCAGTAGCGAGCAGCGTCAGCCTTGAACTTTTGGTTACTTTTCCTTCAAGGGAAAAGTAACGATTCCGGCCACCGCTCTGCGGTTCTGTTTTCATCGTTGTTTCGGCGGACGCAAAGACCTTGCGTCCCTACAATTTATTCCATGATAATCAATATATTTAGCGGTAGGGACGCAACGTGTTGCGTTGGATAGAGATAGTGTGAGATTGCGGGTCAAGCCCGCAATGACACGAAGGTTGTCGCTGCCAATCCCCTCGATACACACAGTATAGAGCCATGTAGCCGAGATGGGGACGTGCGCCCCGGATCATGGGCCTCGCGCGCGAACCTCAAAAAATAAAGGGGTTTCACAGATGTTATATAATATGTTTGCGAAAGGATAAGCCACAAAAGTGTCAAAAATGAAAGTTTTTATATCATTTTTGAAACATGCATGTATAATAATTATGCCCTATTTTGCGAAAAATCTAATTAAATCGAATGTTGACGATAAAAATATTTATCTAATACATTTAATCAATTAAGTATTTATCGAATATGAAGCGATAATAAATAGCTTAATGGATTTCTGAAAAACATTCTGCTGATTATTTAAAATAATTAATTTATGTTATTTTCGGAGGTGAATGAGTTAGGTTTTTTACTAGGGTAACCATAGAAATATCAAGGAGATGTATCACTTTTTACTAATTAAAGTTAGATGAATATGATTACGAGGAGAAGCTTTTTGAAAACAGGTGCTTTGGCAACCGCCGGGATGACGATCGTCCCGGGTCATGTGTTGGGTAAGTCTTTTGGCTTTACGGCACCGAGTGACAAATTGAACATCGCAGGTATCGGCGTGGGTGGCATGGGCCGTCGTAATTTGAAGAACATGAGCACGGAGAACATCGTGGCTTTGTGTGACGTGGATTGGCATTACGCGGACAAGACCTTCAAGGATTATCCGCAGGCGAAGCGCTTCAAGGACTGGCGTGTGATGTTCGACGAGATGGGCAAATCCATCGACGCGATCATGGTGGCTACACCGGATCATACCCATGCGGGCGTGACGGCGCACGCGATCACCTTGGGCAAGCATTGCTACACGCAGAAACCGTTGACACACTCTGTGTATGAGTCTCGCCTGTTGGCTAAGTTGGCCAAAAAGTATCGGGTGGCGACACAGATGGGTAACCAGGGCAACTCGTTTGACTGGTGCCGTCAGATCGCCGAGTGGATCCAGGCGGGCGTGATTGGCGACGTGTATGAGGTGCATTGCTGGACAGACCGTCCGATCTGGCCGCAGGGCTTGATGAAACCGAGTGACGCACCCAAGTGCCCGAAGACCTTGGATTGGGACTTGTGGATCGGCCCGGCTGAGAAGCGCCCCTACAACCCGGTTTATACGCCGTGGAACTGGCGTGGCTGGTGGGATTTCGGTACCGGCGCGTTGGGCGACATGGCTTGTCACATCATGGATCCCGTCTATTGGGCACTCGAACTGAAATATCCGACGAGCGTGATCGGTAGCTCCACGCTGAGCAACCTCTATTCACCTCCTCACGCACAGGTGGTTACTTATACCTTCCCGGCTCGCAAGCCGAAGGGCAACGTGAAGATGCCGGAGGTGAAGGTCTATTGGTATGACGGTGGTTTGATGCCGCCTCGCCCCGAGGAGCTGAAGGATGGCCAGATGATGGGCGACGAGAATGGTGGTTTGCTGTTCATCGGCACGAAGGGCAAGATCATGACCGGCTGCTACGGCATGAACCCGACGTTGCTGCCCGTGACGGACATGGATCATTTCAACCAGCCGAAGCCGACAATCCCGCGCGTGAAGGGTGGCAATGGCAACATCTGGGACACCAACGCGCATGAGCAGGATTGGATCCGCGCTTGCAAGGAGTCGCCTGACAACCGCAAGGAGGCCTCTTCTAACTTCCAGTTCTCCGGCCCGTTCAACGAGATGGTGGTGATGGGCGTATTGGCGGTTCGCCTCTCCGGCTTGCAGGGTTTGCATCGTGAGTTGCAGTGGGACGGCGAGAACATGCGCTTCACGAATATCTCCCCGACAGACAAGATCAAGATCGTGACCGTGGATGACTTCAAGGTGATTGATGGTGACCCGCGCTTCGATCGTCGTTTCGCAGAGTTCAGCGCGTTGGAGATGGCCAACGAGTGGATCAACCATACCTATCAGAACGGCTTCACGTTGCCGGATATGCCGAAGTAAAACAGTGTATGAATCAAATAAGTATGTGCGTATGAAAAAGATTCGCAGTTGGATGTTGATGATGCTCGCTTGCCTGATGGCGCTCACGGTGGCGGCCCAGAGCAAGGCGGAGAAGCAGGGATGGCGGTTGGCCATCCAGTCGTATAGCTTCCATAAGTTCACGTTGGTGGAGGCGTTGGACAAGACCCAGGAGCTGGGCTTGCACTACATCGAGGTCTATCCCGGCCATAAGTTGGGTGGCCAATGGGGCGACAAGGTGTTTGACTTCAACCTGGATGCGAAGACGCAGAAGGAGCTGAAGGAGCTGGCCGCCTCCAAGGAGGTGAAGATCGTGGCTACGGGTGTCTATGTGGCTGAGAAATCGGCTGATTGGGACAAGATGTTCGCCTTCGCCCAGTCGATGGGATTGGAGATGATCACCTGTGAGCCGGCCTTGGCTGATTGGGACAAGGTGGAGGCCTTGGCCAAGAAGACCGGCATCAAGATCTCGGTGCACAACCATCCGCAACCCTCCGACTATTGGAAGCCGGAGAACCTGCTGAAGGCGATCTCGCATCGCAGCCCGTTGCTGGGCTCCTGCTCTGACGTGGGCCACTGGCGCCGTGAGGGATTGGATCAGCTGGATTGCTTGCGTCAGCTGAAGGGCCGGATCGTCTCGCTTCACTTCAAGGACATCGTGAAGGGCGACGGTGGCGCGAAGGGCTATCGGGACATCATCTGGGGACAGGGTGTCTTGAACGTCGAGGCGATGCTGCGGGAGTTGAAAGCGCAGGGCTTCAAAGGAATCTTCTCGATCGAGTATGAGTATAATTGGGATAATTCCGTGCCTGACATCCGTCAGTGCATCGACTACTTTAATCAGCTCGTCGATCAGATGTAGCGATAGATAAACGATAGTTGTTAAACCTAATTTTTATTTGACATGAATAAGCATGTAGGCATATTAGGGAACCCTAAATATGTAAATTCAAAAATGACCATAGGGCTTTGTTTAGCCCTCTTGCCGCTCAATCTATTGGTGGCAAACAATCCGGCTGACTCCGAGCTGCAGAATGTCAATTTGTCTGTAAACCAGCAGACAAAGAAGGTGACCGGTAGGGTCATCGGTACGAATGGCGATCCGTTGATCGGTGTGAACGTCGTGGTCAAAGGCACGACCATAGGCACGACCACCGACATGGATGGTAATTACTCACTGGATGGCGTCGCTGCCGGCAGCGAGTTGGAATTTTCCTACATCGGTTTCCTGCCCTATTCTGCGAAGGTGGGCAACCGGGCTCAAATCAATGTAACCCTCTCTGAGGACACGCAGAAGCTGGATGAGGTGGTGGTTGTAGGTTACGGTTCGTTCAAGAAGAGCGACTTGACCGGTGCCATCTCGCAGGTGAAGGGTGATGAGATCGCCTCACTGCCGTTGCGAAGCGCATCGGATGCGTTGCAAGGCAAGGTGGCCGGTGTGACGATCACAGCCAACTCTGGTAGCCCCGGTTCGTTGGGCGACGTGCGTATCCGTGGTGTCGGCACCCTGTCAGCCGGAGGTAACAACCCGTTGTATGTGGTGGATGGTATGCCCCAGGGCGATATAGGTTGGTTGAATGCCCGTGATATCCAGAATATTGAGGTATTGAAAGACGCATCCGCACAGGCGATCTACGGATCACGTGCGGCGAATGGTGTCGTGTTGGTGACGACCAAACGAGGCACGACGGGCGATAGCTACCGCAGCAATATCGAGTTTGACATGAACATCGGTTTCCAATCCGCCTCCAAGCGGTATGACCTGTTGGATGCTGAGGGCTTCATGGAATATAAGAACCGGGCCTACGCCGCTGCCGGCAAGGAGCTGACCGATGATTTCGCGACACCAGAGCGCCGGGAGGCGATCCTCAGCTTCTTGGAGAAGAATGGCGGACGGGAAGGTACGGACTGGTGGGACGTGATCAACCGCAAGCCGAAAGAGGCGGTGAACCAGACCTATAACTTGGCCTTATCCGGCGGTATGAACAAGCTCAACTACCGCGCCAGCTTCAGCTACATGAACCATAAGGGTATCTTGAAAGGCTCTGACTATGAGCGTCTGTCCGGTCGCTTGAACATCGACTCTGAGGTGCAGAAGTGGTTGAAGGTCTCCTCAAACGTGAACGTGATCTATCAGTCACGTCGGAACGTGCAGGAGAACGACTCCTTCAACGCAACCGCCTTCATCACGGCGGCTGCCGACCCAATCACTCCGGTCTATCGTGACAACCTGGTGGATGTGCCTGATTTCTTGAAGGATCGTATCTATAACGGTTATGAGCCGACCAACCCCTGGTCTCGCTACACGGGTGTCTTGTACTCCAACAAGCAGAACGCGATGGCACAGGTGGATCGCATGGCGCAGAACAAGTGGCATGGCATCGCCACGAAGGCCAACGTGACGGGCGACGTGAAGATCCTGCCCTTCTTGACCTTCAAGTCGAGCATCTCGTTAGACTTGCGCCGTGAGCAGAGCGACGGTTTCACGCCGAAGTATTTCCTGGATGGCGACGAGTATAGCTCCTACGCAACCGTGAGCCGTAGTGTGTACAACACGGACTACTGGGTGTTTGATAACTACTTGACCTATGCGGATACGTTTGATAAGCACAACATCTCAGCCATGGTGGGTACCTCCGCTGAGAAGGATCGCTATGAGTATGTGGGCGCCTCCAAGCAGGGCATGGTGAACAACGACAAGAGCCAGCAGATCATCAACGCCGGTACGGAGAATCCGGGCGCGAGTGGCTACTACTCCATCAACACGTTGAACTCCTACTTCGGTCGTGTTTTCTACTCCTACGACAATCGCTACATGGTGACCGCCAACCTGCGTTGGGATGGTTCCTCTAAGTTCGCCGACGGCAACCGCTGGGGTTTCTTCCCCTCTGTTTCCGGTGGATGGAACTTCTCTGAGGAGCACTTCTTAGAGAGTTGCAAGAGCTGGCTCTCACAAGGTAAGTTGCGTGTAGGTTGGGGAGAGATCGGTAACCAGACCATTCCTTCCGGTGCCTACTTGAGCCAGTATGGCAACGGTTCATATTATATGTTTGGTGATGGCAACCCGAACCTATATGCTTACCGTTCACAGGTGGGTAACCCCAACTTGAAGTGGGAGACTACCCGTCAGTTGGACTTAGGTTTGGACTTGGCCTTCTTGGAGGGTTCGCTGCGCTTCACGTTCGACTACTACAATCGTGACACGAAAGACATGTTGGTGCAGGTGCCCAACCCGACCAGCTTGGGCTTCCCCAACACACCGTGGGTGAACGCAGGTAGTATCAACAACAAGGGTTTCGAAGTCTCTATTGGCTATGACGGCAAGGCAGGCGAGGACTTCACCTATCACATCAATGGTAATATCTCTACCTATAAAAATAAGGTGAAAGATCTGGGTAGCGATGGCAACATCCCCGGTAAGGGTGTACACTTAGGCTACTACACCTACACCATGACTGAGGTGGATAAGCCGATTGGTTACTACTATGGTTATAAGACAGACGGTGTCTTCCAGACGCAGGAGGAGATCAACAACTACCAGAACAACGGTCAGGTGGTGATGCCGAACGCGAAGCCGGGCGACTTGAAGTTTGTCGATCTGAACAAGGATGGCAAACTGGACGACAAGGACCGTACGATGATTGGTAATCCGCATCCAGACTTCACCTTCGGTTTGACATTGGGAGCCGAGTATAAAGGCTTCGACTTCCAGGCCTTCTTCCAGGGATCCGTGGGCAACGACTTGCTGAATATCTTGAAATATGACCTCTACGGAGGTGTGGGTTGGTATAACGCCCCCAAGGATATCTTGACTACTTTCTGGACAGGTCCGGGCAGCACGAACGAGAACTTCGCGATCGACGCGGATAGCCGTTTGAACCGTGAGATGTCTGAGTGGTTCGTGGAGAATGGCTCCTACGTTCGCTTGAAGAACCTGCAGATCGGTTACACGATACCTTCCTCTATCACGAAGAAGGCGACAATCAGTAACTTGCGTGTGTTTGTAGCGGCGCAGAACCTCTTCACCATCACGGGCTATTCCGGCTTGGATCCTGAGATTGGTGAGTTGGGCGGCAATCCGATCTACAAGGGTGTAGATATGGGTTACTATCCGCAAGCCCGTTCGTTTATGTTTGGTATTAGCATGAAATTGTAACAGAAAGGAGAATAAGTTATGAAAACGATGATAAAAAGTTGTGCGTTAGCACTTACAACGGCTGTAGGTTTCTTGATGGTTGGTTGTAATTCAGATTTCTTGGATAGGCCGCCATTGGGATCAATGGATGAGACGACCTATATGAAGACAGAGGATGCCGGCTACAAACTGTTGGTGAACTGCTATCGGCCTATGTTGGACACGTGGAACTATCAGCAGATGTGGTTTGACTATGGCGATCAGTTGACCGATGACTGCTCGAAAGGTGGATCAGACGCGGCTGACCGTGTGACGATCACGGAGTTGACCCGAGGCAATCCGCCCGCTACCAACTCCTTGCTGACCGACCTGTGGAACCATCGCTATCAGACAGCGATCTCCGCTTGTAATGTCTTCTTGGCGAATATCACACCAGAGACGGAGTTGATCGCCACGGGTGGCGCATTGGTCGGTACGGAGGTGAAAGAGCGTTGGATCGCGGAGGCGACCTTCATGCGTGCGTTCTACTATTTTGACCTGGCTACGGTGTTTGCCAATGTGCCTATCATTGATAAGCCTTTGACCTCAGAAGACAAGCACAGCATCGAGAAGGCGGATAAGGAGCAGGTGCGTCAGTTCATTCTCTCCGATCTGGACCGGGCGATCAGTAGCGGTAAGTTGCCGAGCGCGAAGAACCTGAGCCAAGAAGAGTTGGGACGTGTGACGCAGGAGGCTGCCCTCTCTTTCCGTGCCCGTGTGAAGATGTTCTTTGGCGACTATGAGGGTGCTAAGGCTGACTTGAAGGCAGTGGTGGATAGTGGCTGCTATGGCTTGGTGGATGACTATCAGACGTTGTTCAACAGCAAGACCGAGGGCTATATGTCGAAAGAGGCGGTCTTCATCACACTCTATCAGTATCAACCGCCCTATAACTACGGTACCACTGTTTGTCCGCAGATGGATATGGGACGTAACGCAACCGGTGGTTGGGGTGGCGAATGTCCGACCTATGACCTCGTATCGGAGTATGAGGTGGGCGACCCCCGCTTGGTGCATACGGTCATCTCTCATGGCGATGTGTTCTATAAAGAGGATATGGTGACCACAGAGACACATGACTATTCCGGTTATGATAACTTCCCCCGTCAGCACAGCCGTAAGCACTGGATCGACTATTCACGTCGTCCGGGCGGTAACTTGCAGCAGACAGACTGGTCTTACTATTATATTCGTTATGCGGATGTCTTGTTGATGTATGCCGAGTGTTTGATCGAGACAGGCGATAATAAGCAGCTCGCTGTCGATCTCATCAACCAGGTGCGTCACCGTGCGTTCGTGACGACCTCTCCCACGGATAAGTTCGCGCAGAGCCGTAAGTTTGACGTGGCAGAGAGCGATCGGGTGACCGAGGAGCTGTTCGAGAAGAAGTATAAGGTGAAGACCTCAGACGATTTGCGTAAGGCCGTGCGCCATGAGCGTCGTGTGGAGTTGGCTTGCGAGGGACGCAGACGTACCGACCTGTTGCGTTGGGGCATCTTCGTGCCGACCATGCAGAAGTTCGCTAAGACGGATGAGGGCATCTATTCCGGTGCAGGATCCAATGTCACCGATAAGACTTGGCCCTATCCCATTCCGCAGAACGAGATCGACTTCGTAGGCGGTTCCTTGACGCAGAATGACAACTATTGATTTGTTCATTGTGTTCTAATAGGCACTTAGTTAGCGAAAGCAGGTTCCAGCTCGCTGGAGCCTGCTTTTTTATGCCCAGCTCTTCGCAACGTAGGCGATCTCCGGGCTTTTTCAGCGATTGAGGGATGATAGTTCATTTTTTTGGAAAAAATGTGTAACGAATGCCTGCGTTGATACGTCTTATAGGCAAATAACAAAAGAAACGGGTGAGGCCAACCTGTTTTCGTAGAGATATTGCGCTACGTCTCTACCCTAAAATTAAAGGAATATGTTACGGAAAATTGTCTTAGGGGCTATGCTGCTTGTCGGCATGGCAGTGGGAGCTATCGCTCAAAATTTAGTGATCAAAGGTAGTGTCGTTGAGGCAGAGAGCCAAACGAAGGTGGAGTTTGCGAATGTCGTGTTGCAAACGATGGATTCCGCATTCGTAGCGGGAGCGACGACCGATGCGCAGGGAAATTTCAGCTTAGGGAAACTGAGCAAGGGAGATTATCGCTTAGTGGTCTCTTGCATCGGCTATCAATCGGTGACGATCGACCTGAAGGGGTTTGAGCGCACAACAGCCTTGGGTGAGATCCTGTTGGGCGAGGATGCGGTCGCCTTGGAGGGGGTGACGGTCAGCGGTTCCGCGCAAACCACTCGTTCAGACCGGAAGCTGGTCTTTCCTTCGGAGCGGCAGGTGAAGGCCTCCCGCAATGGTGTCGATCTATTGCAACAGCTGATGTTGCCCCGCATCCAGGTAGATCCGCTGAACAATACCATCCAGTTGGCGGGAAATGGAACCGTGCAGCTACGCATCAATGGTGTGAAGGTGGAACAGCAGGAGATCCAGGCCTTATAGCCCGCGGACATCATCCGCATTGAGTATCATGACGATCCCAGCTTGCGCTATGGCGATGTGGATGCAGTACTCGATTACATCGTACGTCGGCCCGAGACAGGCGGTAGCTTCGGAGTGGATTCCCGCCAAAGCGTCGACCGGATGTGGGGCGAACATAGTGTTCAAGCCAAGGTGAATCACAAACGGTCGGAGTGGAATGCCAGCTATCATTTCGGTCCTCGTGATTTCTATGGTTCCTATCGGGATAACCGGGAACATTTCGAGCTGGCTGACGGGCGCACAGTCGATCGCATCGAAGAGGGCGAGCCCAGCCACATGGAGCTTTATATGCACAATGCGCACTTGACCTACAACTATCAAGAGGCAGAGAAGCAGTTCTTCAACGCCACCCTGCGCTATTGGGGGAATCGCTCACCGCACTATGACTATCGAGGCACCTTGCGCAACAGTGCCGACCCGACCGATTATGTCAATATGACCGACTTGACCCCTGAGAGCTCTCATTCGCCCGCTTTGGATCTCTACTACCAGCGCACCTTGCCAAAGGATCAACTCTTGGTGTTCAATGTGGTGGGTACCTATATCGGTACGGATAGCCGACGCACCTATCAAGAGCAGCGAGGCGATCTGTTGCTGACGGACATCCACAATCGGGTGGAGGGACGGAAATACTCGGTGATTGGCGAGGCGATCTATGAGAAGGCGTTTGCCAACGGGCTGCGTCTCAGCGCAGGCTTGAACCATACGCACTCTTTCTCCGACAACACCTATCGTAACGGGCACAGCTATCAGACCCACCTGACGCAGATGAACAGTTCCGCCTATGGTGAGCTGAAAGGCAAACTGAATAAGCTGGATTACACCGTGGGGCTCTCTTTGCTGCGTGTCGCCTATGATCAGCGAGATGGTTTGTCGGAGGCCAAATACAACCTTAACTCCCGTCTCACGCTCTTCTATCACCTGCCCGGTGAGCAGAGTCTTCGTTTACAGGGACGTATTCGCAGCAATGCCCCCTCGTTGAGCCAGTTGAGTGCGGTAGAACAGGCGATTGACTCCATCCAGATCCAGCGAGGCAATCCCGATCTCCATTATTACATGGACTATCGGGCCCAGTTGAACTACTCGCTGAAAAAGGGACTCTTCTATGTCGATCTGTTGAGCACCTATCAGTATCAGCCGAAGGCGATCATGGACGAGAAGCGGCAGGAGGGCAACCGCATCGTGCAGACCTGGGACAACCAGAAACGTGCGCAGGCGATTTTCTCCACGGCCACCTTGCGGGTCGGCCCGATCAAGGATATGCTGCAGTTCTCTTTGGCAGGCGGTGTGCGCCATTTCATCACCCATGGTAACACCTATACGCATCGCTACACCAACTGGTGGTACGAGGCAGGTTTGTCGCTCACTTGGAAACGGTTGGCCTTCATGTATGAGATGTCGAGCAACGTGAACAGTTTCTGGGGCGAGACGATGACGGGAGGCGAGAACTGGCAATATGTGGCACTGACCTACAAGGTGAAGGATTGGACAGTGGGCCTCTTTGCCATCAGTCCCTTCGTCAATAATTGGAAGCAGGAGACGGAGAACTGGAACCGTTTCGCCTCCTATCACCGCACCAGCCACATCAAGGAGGCCACGAACGTGATCGGTCTTTCGCTGACCTACAACTTCTCTTTCGGTCGCTCCTTCAAGTCTGGCCAAAAGAAGGTAAATAACTCTGATAGCGATTCGGGTGTGATGAATGCAGGGAAATAAGAAATTCTTCTTACTTTTGCAGACATGAAGAAGGAAAGTAAAGAAGCTATCTTATTTGAGATCGGAAAGTTTTTGATTGACATTGCTAAATTGGTGTTTGGAGGAGTTATACTTGCTGGCATCATGAAGTATGAGAATATCAATCAATGGTTACTTTTCGGTCTCGGTGGAAGTGTGGTCTTGGCTTGCTTTTCTGCGGGAGCGATATTAACGGCTTTATTCAAAAAAAGGAGGTATAATAATGGGATTGATTGTATTTTTATGTGTTGTCGGCCTGTTAGCAGCAGGTATTGGCATTTGGGGTGCTATCCAGCTCCACAATGAGGGATCACGTGGGTGATTTAGCGCTGACCACCTCCATCCAGATACCCAAACCCCCGTTTGGGATCAGCTATGCCGATCGCATGGTGCTGATGGGCTCTTGCTTTGCGGAGAATATCGGGGAGCGATTAGAGAACGATAAGTTTCGGGTAGATAACAATCCGTTTGGCACACTCTATAACCCTGCTTCCATTGCGGAGGGACTGCGTCGGTTGTTGCGCCCGGAGTCGCTCTCCGCTTCCGATCTATTTGAGCATGAGGGAAGCTACCATAGCTTCGCCTATCACAGTCGGTTCTCTGCCACGACTGCGGAGGAGGCGTTGCGGCAGATGAATGAGCGGCTGCTTAGTTCTGCACAACAGTTGCGAGAGGCTACCCGATTGATCCTGACCTGGGGCACGGCCTATGTCTATCGCTTGCGGAGTGATGGACGTATCGTCGCCAACTGCCATAAACTGCCTGAGCAACGTTTCGTGCGAGAACGGTTGAGCGTGGAGGCCATCGTGGAGGAATGGCGCCTGTTACTAACAACGCTGTGGAGCCAGTGTCCCAACCTCAAACTGATCTGCACGGTCAGCCCGATTCGCCATTGGAAGGATGGCGCACACGCCAATCAGCTGAGCAAGGCTACCCTTTTGCTGGCTTTGGATGCGTTGCAGGCCGAGTTTCCCGATCGAATCAGTTATTTCCCTGCCTATGAGATTCTTTTGGACGAGTTGCGAGATTACCGTTTCTATGCGGATGATATGTTGCATCCCTCTGCCTTGGCCGTTGACTATATTGCCGGACGGTTTGCGCAAACCTATTTCGACCCAGAAACGCTGAAGGCTCGTGACGCTTGGCATAAACTACGCCAGGCAATCGCTCATCGCCCTTTGCAACCCGAAAGCGAATCTTATCGGCAGTTTATAACACAAACTTTGTTAAAACTTGAACAGCTTAAAGCGAAAATGCCTTTCTTTGACTTCACAAAAGAGTTAGAACTATTGACTGCTAAACTACGTTGAAGCATGGAATACGCAATAAAGGAGGTAGCCCAGATCATAGGTGCCTCTACGCAAACATTGCACGACGACACGATCAGCCTGTTGCTGACTGATAGCCGTCGCCTCTCTTTCCCGGAGCAAAGCCTGTTCTTTGCTTTGGTTACGAAGACCAATAATGGGCATCGTTATATCCAGGATTTATACCAATTGCGGGTGCGCAATTTTGTGGTGAGTGAGTTACGCCCAGAGTTTGCCCGTATGCCGGAGGCCAATTTCTTGTTGGTGAAAGATACGCTACGTGCCTTGCAGCGATTGGCGGCTTATCACCGGAAACGTTTCCATATCCCGGTGATTGGTATCACGGGCAGCAACGGAAAGACCATTGTGAAGGAGTTTCTCTATCAACTATTGCATAATGAGTTCAATGTGGTGCGTTCACCGCGTAGCTACAATTCCCAATTGGGTGTGCCTCTCTCCGTTTGGCAGATGAACGAGAAGCATACGTTGGGTATCTTTGAGGCGGGAATCTCGCAGCCGGATGAGATGGAGCGGTTGCAGCCTATCATCGCACCGACGATAGGCATTATTACCAATATTGGCGAGGCGCATCAGGAGAATTTTATCTCCACCACGCAAAAGTGTATGGAGAAGCTGATGCTTTTCAATGAGTGTGAGGCGATTATTTATGATGGCGACGATCCTTTTATCGCCAATTGCATCGAATCGGCTTGCTTTTCGCATAAGGCGATCGCCTGGAGCCGGACAGACTCGGAGGCGCCACTTTTCATTGAGCAAATCGAGAAACAGGAGCAACAGACCATTATCCGTTGTACTTTACTTGGATTTAGCCAAACCGTAGTCATTCCCTTTACGGATGATGCTTCTATTGAGAACGTGATTCATTGCTTAGCGGTGATGCTCTACTTGAAACCCACCAGTGCCAATGATGTGTCTAAGTTTGCGCATTTGGAGCCGGTGGATATGCGCCTTGATGTTAAGCAAGGTATCAATAATTGCTTGTTGATCAACGATACCTATAATTCCGACATCAATTCACTCGATATTGCGCTTGATTTCCAGCAAAGCCGTCGTGTGGGACAGGAGATGCGAACTACCTTGATCCTTTCCGACATTCTGCAATCGGGCACATTGCCGAAGTCTCTTTATAAGAAGGTAGCGGATCTGGTGCGCCGAAAAGGGGTGGATAGACTGATTGGCATCGGACGGGATTTGAAAGAATTTGCCGGTGTATTCGACATGGAGAAATCCTTCTATCTGACTACCGATGAGTTTATCCAATCGCCTGAGTTCCGTTCGTTCAAGCAGGAGTTGATCCTATTGAAAGGATCCCGGCGTTTCCATTTCGAGCGCATCTCTGAACTGCTGGAGAAGAAGGTACATGAGACCATCTTGGAGGTGAATTTGGATGCGATTGTCCATAACTTCAACTACTATCGTTCCAAACTCAAGCCGGAGACGAAGATGGTCTGCATGGTGAAAGCCTCTGGGTATGGCGTAGGTTCGGTGGAGTTGGCTAAGACCTTGCAGGCGCATCGCTGTGACTATTTGGCGGTGGCGGTAGCTGATGAGGGGGCGGATCTGCGTAAGGCAGGTATCTCTATCCCTATTATTGTGATGAACCCGGAATTCAGCAGTTTCAATGTGCTTTTCGAGAATCATCTGGAGCCGGAGGCCTATAGCTTCCGCCTCTTGGATGCGTTGATCCGTGAGACGGAGCGACGGGGTATCACGGCCTATCCTATCCATATTAAGATAGATACCGGTATGCACCGTTTGGGCTTCCAACCCAATGATGTGCCTGCCTTGTGCCACCGCTTGAAGGAGCAGACCGGTTTGACCGCTCGTTCGGTCTTCTCTCATTTGGCAGGAAGTGATTCCTTCCTGTTCGATGATTTCACCAAGCATCAGTTAGAGGTGTTCACCAAGGCCGCCGCTGACTTAGAGCAGGGGTTAGAGCACAAGGTCATTAAGCATATCCTCAATTCGGCTGGCATCGAGCGTTTTGCCAATTATCAAATGGATATGGTTCGCTTGGGTATCGGCTTGTATGGTATCAGTGCCTCCGGCCAGCGAGGTTTGCGCAATGTCAGCACTTTGAAAACCACGATTCTACAGATTCAGCAGGTGGCAGCGGGCGATTCCATAGGATATAGTCGTAAGAGTTATGTGGAGCGCGATTCTCGCATTGCGATTATCCCGATTGGTTATGCGGACGGCTTGGATCGTCATTTTAGCAATGGCGGAGGCGAGGTGCTGATTCGAGGAAAACGTTGCCCCATCATCGGTAACATCTGCATGGATGCTTGCATGGTGGATGTAACAGACAGCGAAGCGCAAGAGGGCGATAGTGTAATCATATTCGGCGACGAGCTGCCGGTGACAGAGCTGGCTGATCGTTTGAAAACGATCCCTTACGAGGTTTTGACCTCCGTTTCACCCCGTGTCAAGCGTGTATATTACCAAGAGTAACGTTGGCGTCATTAGGATGTTTTTGTCTATGTTGCACATTTTGTGTACTTTTGTGCCGAAATTCAAAAGTTAGAGTATGAGTCATAATTTATTGCAGGGCAAAAAAGGCATTATTTTCGGTGCGCTGAATGAGATGTCTATTGCTTGGAAAGTGGCAGAGAAGGCTGTTGAAGAGGGCGCAACAATTACGTTGAGTAATACGCCGATAGCCGTACGTATGGGACAGGTTGATGCGTTAGCTGGGAAGTTGAACGCACAGGTGATACCTGCTGATGCGACCAGTGTAACCGATTTAGAGACAGTGTTTGCCAAGTCGGTGGAGATCCTGGGAGGCAAGGTTGACTTTGTGTTGCATTCAATTGGTATGAGTCCGAATGTGCGCAAGAAACGTACGTATGATGACCTGGATTACACCATGTTGGAGAAAACTTTGGACATCTCGGCCATCTCTTTCCACAAGATGTTGCAGGTAGCAAAGAAACAGGACGCAATTGCGGAGGGTGGCTCAGTGGTTGCTTTGAGTTATGTGGCCGCACAGCGTACCTTCTTCGGTTATAACGATATGGCGGATGCGAAGAGCCTGCTGGAATCCATAGCACGTAGCTTTGGTTATATTTATGGACGTGAGAAGGGTGTGCGTATCAATACCATTTCTCAATCGCCTACAATGACCACTGCAGGTAGTGGCGTGAAAGGCATGGAGCATTTGATGGACTTCGCCAACAAGATGAGTCCGCTGGGCAATGCCAGTGCCGATGAGTGTGCGGACTATTGTGTGATGATGTTCTCCGACTTTACCCGTAAGGTGACGATGCAGAACCTCTACCACGATGGCGGTTTCTCAAGCATGGGTATGAGCCTCCGGGCCATGAACCAGTACAGCAAAGGATTGGAAGAATATACCGATGAGAACGGGCATATTATTTACGGTTGATTATGCTGATCAAAATATATCCAGAGAATCCAAATCAAAAAGAGATAGACAAGGTCGTCAACGTCTTGCGAGACGGGGGCCTTGTCATCTATCCCACCGACACGGTGTATGCGATGGGTTGTGATGCGTTGAATGTGCGGGCGGTCGAGCGTATTTGTCAGATCAAGGGCATCAACCCGCAGAAAAGCAATCTGTCAATCATCTGCTACGACCTCTCTAATATCAGCGAATATGCGAAGGTCAGCAATGCGGCCTTCAAATTGATGAAGAAACACCTGCCGGGGCCTTTCACCTTTATCCTCCCGACCAGCAGTGAGCTGCCGAAGATCTATAAGAACCGAAAAGAGGTGGGGATTCGTGTGCCGGACAACATCATCATTCGTACGTTGGTGCAGGCGTTGGGCAATCCCATCCTCACCATGTCTATACACGATGAGGATGAGTTAATTGAATATTCTACGGATCCGGAATTGATCCATGAAAAGTATGACCGTCAGGTGGATATCGTGATCGATGGCGGTTATGGGGAGACCGAACCTTCCACGGTAGTCGATTGCACGACTGACGATTTCACGATTGTTCGCCAAGGTAAGGGCGAATTGTAATCCGCTTATTATTGCAGCAAGTCAATCAGTGCTTTGGCCATCGCCTGCACACCTGTCGCCCAGCTATCCGCAAATTGCGGGGCGAAGCATTCATTATGCAGTTGGGGCAGTAGTTGGCCTGCCAGGGTAGCCTCTTGCAGCTTTTGTGGATTGGTCACACCCAACCAAAAGATCATCGTGCGTACCTTCTCCGGTGTCTGGCTGTAATAGGCGAAATCTTCTGAAACAGGAGAGGGAGCAGCCTCGATCAGATGCTCATCACCCAAGATGTCTCGCATGGACTGGCTAACCGCCTCTGCCAAGGGGGTATCATTGATCACTGGAGAGGCGATTTGTAATGGCTTGATCTCTGGCATCCGTGCCTCTGGAACCCCATTTGAGATCGCAATACCTTGACAAATTTCTCGAATACGCTTGTCAATCAGTTTTTGTACCTCCATATCGTAGAAACGGGTGGTCAACTGGAGCGTAGCCTCCTCCGGAATGATATTCCATACTTTACCCGCATGGAAAGAGCCGACAGTAACTACGGACGGGGCCAACGGACTGACTGAACGACTGGGAATGGTTTGGAATTGCAACACCGCCTCCGAAGCCATGACAATCGGATCAATACCGGTGTTGGGTTTAGCCCCGTGCGCACCCACTCCGCGGAAGGTGATGTCGTAATTCAGCAAGCCGGCAAAGGTCTCCCGCAAGGAATAACCTACACTACCTGCCGGGTATTCCGGGCTGACATGATAGGCCAAGATGTAATCGGGGCAGGGAAAACGACTGAACAGTCCATCCTTAATCATTGCTTGCGCTCCGTAGTTCTGCTCTTCAGCCGGTTGACCGATGGCGACCAAAGTTCCTTTCCAATGAGACTTGAAGGTAGCCAAAGTCTCTAAGGTGCCTAACCAGACACTCATGTGCATATCATGACCACAAGCGTGGAACACATCCTCCGTCTGGCTGGTATAGGGCAAACCGGTTGCCTCCTGGATGGGCAGAGCATCCATATCGGTACGGAGGGCAATCGTGGGGCCTTCGCCGTTGCGCAGTAGACCGACAATGCCATAGCCTCCCACTTTTTCCGTCACCTCAAAGCCCAACTCCCGCAACTTACCCGCCAAGAGAGCAGACGTACGTTCCTCCTGCTTGGAGAGTTCCGGGTGTTGATGCAGATCTTGGTAAAGCGCCTCATACTTCGCCTCCTGTTTTTTCACCTCTTGCACAAGGAGGCTGTTCTTGATTTTTGCCTGGGTGGTGATCACTGCGCAGCAGCAAATCGCCACGAGAATACCTAAACGTTTCATCTTATCTGACTTAAATCTATACAGTCTATTTAGTGGGTTTTCCAGCCAGCTTATCTACCACAATGGCGATAGCCCCATCTCCGGTGACGTTGCAAGCGGTGCCGAAGCTATCCATGGCGATGTAGAGGGCGATCATCAACGCTTGCAGCGTGTCGTCGAAGCCCAACATACTCTCTAACACGCCCAGGGCAGCCATGATGGCTCCACCCGGTACACCCGGTGCCGCTACCATCGTGATACCCAACATCAAGATGAAACCGGCAAAGTTGGAGAACTCAATGGGAGCACCGGACATGATCAGAATAGCCATGGCGCAAGCGACAATCTTCATCGTGCTACCGGCCAAATGGATGGTGGCGCAAAGGGGTACGGTAAAGATGGCGATGTTTTCGCGTACGCCATTCTTCACGGCTTGCGCCAACGTAACGGGAATGGTCGCTGCCGAAGACTGTGTGCCCAAGGCGGTGGCGTAGGCTGGCAACATATTGCGCAACAGACGCAACGGATTCTTGTGGGCTACCAATCCGGCGATGGAGAATTGGAGCAGCAACAACAAGACATGCAGTACGAAGATCACGGCGATCACCTTGATAAACATGTTGATGATGCTGGTCACCTGCCCGCTGACGGTCATGTTGAGGAAAATACCGAAGATATGCAGGGGCAGCAACGGGATAATCACCGCCTCAATCAGCTTCGTGATGATCTCTTTAAAGTCGGCGAAGGCACCATGCAGGGTTTGACCTTGGATATGCGAAAGCCCTAATCCAACGACAAACGAGAGAATCAGGGCGGTCATCACACCCATCAAAGGGGGCATGGCCACCTGGAAATAGGCGGTCAACATCGCGTTCTCCGGATTGTCTAAAGCTGTCAGTTCCGTATGGGTCGGCAAAATACCGGGGAAGATGGCGGCTCCACTAAAGAAGGTGAAGAATCCGGAGAAGATGGTCGATCCGTAGGCAATTAAAGCGGTTAGTAAAAGTAATCTGCCGGCACCTTTCCCTAAATCGCCAATGGCAGGTACCACTAAGCCGACGATAATCAACGGGATAGAAAACGAGAGGAACTCGCCAAAGAGGGCGTTAAAGGTGACAAAGATACGGGCGATTCCGTTCGGAAGGAACTGCCCAAACAAGATGCCAGCAGCGATTGCGATGACAACTTTACCGAGTAATGAAATCCGAATTCTCTTCATGATGCTGTTTTATTTTGTAGCCGATAGCGGCCATGGTTATACTCATTAACGGACTGATTAGGTTGAAGAAACAATAGGGCAGGTAAGTCAATGTGGCCACGCCCAAGATGGTTGCCTGTGTCATACCGCAGGTGTTCCAAGGCACCAATACGGAGGTGACGGTCACGGCATCCTCTGTGGTACGGCTCAACAGCCGACTTTCATAGCCCTTCTGCCGATAAATATCTTTAAACATATTTCCTGTCAAGATGATGGAGATGTATTGATCGGCGGTGACGATGTTGAGGAAAAGGCCGGAGCAAACCGTGGAGGTGATCATGCCGACACGTCGTTTCATGAAACGTAGGAAGACGGAGGTCAAACTCTCCAACATACCGCTGGCCGTCATAGCACCACCAAAACACATGGCGCAGATAATCAACCAAATGGTATTCATCATGCCGGCCATACCACGGGTAGCGACCAAGTCGTTCAAGGCGGCGTTGCCGGTCTCGATCTGTGTGCTGCCATAGAAAGTCATGAAGAGTCCCTTGAACAGGCTGGCTTCAGCATCTTCGCTAGCTACCTCCAACAAGAGATTCGGTTGGAAAAACAGGGCGAAACAGCCTGCTAAACCGGCGGAGATGAACAGCGTGATGAGAGAGGGCACCTTCTTGGCAATCAAGATGCCGGTCGCTAAGGGAACGATCAACAACCAGAGGGAGATATGGAACGTTTCGTCTAACGAAGTGGCGAAAGCAGCGATCTGCGTCGCATCAGAAGCGACATGCGTGAATCCCATCCCGATAAAGATCAGCAGTGTGATGGCAATGGAGGGAACCGTGGTCAGCATCATGTAGCGGATATGGTCGAAAAGCGGGGTGTGCGTGACGGAGGAAGCCAACACCGTCGTGTCAGACAGCGGGGAGATCTTATCGCCGAAGTAGGCACCACTGATAATCGCTCCGGCCACCCATCCGGTCGGAAATCCTTGTGCCTCACCGATACCCATCAAGGCGATACCGATCGTAGCGATGGTGGTCCATGAGCTACCGGTCATCACCGATACCACGGCGCAGATGACGCAACAGGAGGCCAAGAAAAAGTTGGGGTGGATGATTTGCATCCCGTAATAGATTAAGGTAGGCACCACGCCGCTGATCATCCATGCGCCGGAAAGTGCGCCTATGAGTAGCAGGATGATAAGAGCGGTTGATACCCCTAAGATATTGTTACACATGGCCTCCTCAATCACCTTCCAACGTACCTTGCAGAAGAGCATCGCCAAACAGGAAGCTACGGCTGTGGTAGTAAGCAGGACAACTTGACTACCGCCACTGAGGGCATCGCTGCCAAAGGTGCTGATCGTAAGGAACAGAAGTATCACCATAACGAGGATGGGGACTAACGAGAGTAGGGGTGAGGGGAGTTGTTTATCTGTTTGATTTTTCATTTGAGTATGCTATGTTTAGGATATTACGAATAAATTGCGACGAAAATACGAATTAATCTTTATTCAACATGCTTTTCGGTGCTGTTTTCGGTAGAAACTGTGATTTGTCTGATTTTATAACCGGTAGCTGCTATCAAAATCGTCATCAGCGGACTGACCCAATTAAAGATGCAATAGGGGAAATAGGTCCATGTGGAGACACCCAAAATGGTGGCTTGGGTCATGCCACAGGTGGTCCAAGGGATCAAGACCGAGGTTACGGTCACGGCATCTTCCGTGGTTCGGCTCAATAGCCGGCTCTCGAATCCCCGTTGCTTATACACCTCCTTGAACATCTCGCTGTTCAGGATAATGGCGATGAACTGATCCGCTGTGCAGAGGTTCAACGAAAGGCCGGAGACCACCGTAGAGGCTACCATACTGGTGCGTCCTCGCATCATGCGCAGGAAAAGTTGCGTGATATTCTTTAGCATCCCACTGGCCGACATCGCTCCGCCGAAACACATTGCGCAGATAATCAACCAGATTGTGTTCAACATGCCGACCATGCCGCGGGTGGAGACCAAGCTGTTGAGTGCCTCGTTGCCGGTCTCGATCTGTGTGCTGTCGTAGAAGGTCATCAGCAATCCTTTGATATAGGCCAATAGGCGTGCCTCGCTACTTCCCGCAATGTCGAGCAGCAGCTGGGGCTGGAAGATCACGGCGAAAACACCGGCCAGTAAAGAGGAGAGGAAAAGTACCACGATCGAGGGTATTTTCTTGGCAATCATCACGCCCGTCACGAGCGGAATCAGCATCAACCAGGGAGTGATGTGGAAACTCTGTTGCAGGTCGGCTGAGAAGCGCATGATCTGATCGCTGTCGATGGCTGCCCGGAAGCTGCCGGCGAAGTAGAACACAGTCAAGGTGATCAGCATGGAGGGGACGGTGGTCAGCGTCATGTAGCGGATATGCGAGAAGAGTGGGGTATCAGTTACAGAGGCGGCTAAGACAGTCGTGTCGGAAAGTGGCGACATCTTATCGCCGAAGTAGGCTCCGGAGATGATCGCCCCGGCAATCCATCCGGTAGAGAAGCCTTGCGCTTCGCCGATACCCACCAAGGCGATGCCAATGGTAGCGATGGTGGTCCAAGAACTGCCGGTCATCACCGATACGATGCTGCAGAGCAAACAGCAAGCCACCAGAAAAAAGTCGGTCTGCATGACCTGTAACCCGTAATAAATCAACGAGGGGACGACACCACTAATCATCCAGCTGCCCGAGAGGGTACCGATCAACAGCAGAATGAGTACGGAGGGAGCGATACCGAAGATGTTCTTGGCGATCTGTGCCTCAATGACTGCCCAACGGATCCCGTAGCAAAAATAGGCGATGGCTGCGCAGAGGGCGGTGGCGAGCAGCAGGACAATCTGGCTTGCGCCTCCTAAGGCGTCTCCTTGAAACAGATAAATAGCAATGGCTAAGAGGCATACCAAGGTCGCTACTGGTAGCAGAGAGAGCCAAAGCGAAGGACTTTTGTATTTGTTTGTCATGGGCTTTATCCAAATGTTATTTGTTTGCGAAAAATTAGCTGCAAAAATACAAATGATTTGGATAAAGCCCTAATGACTGATAGCTTTTCTGTGATTCTGCTGTGCATTTGCTATTTGCCCAGTAGGATTTCAGCCAGTTTCTTGACGCCCTCCGATGCACCCATTTTCAGATGGGTAATATCGTTTCGATAGGTCTTCACCTCTTTGGGGTCAATCAAATAAATGGGTTGGCCGTTGCGCACATAGTTGAGCAATCCGGCCGCTGGGTAAACATTCAAGGAGGTGCCGATTACCACCACGATGTCCGACTCCTGCACCCAGTCGATAGCCAGCTCGATCATCGGTACCGCTTCGCCAAACCAGACAATATAGGGACGCAGTTGATGCCCTTTGGCGTCCTTGTCTCCCAAATGGATGTCGGGGTGTTCGGGTGAAAGATCGATGACGACCTCCCGATCCTCCATCGTGCAGGCCTTCATCACCTCGCCATGCAAATGGAGCACCTTGGTGCTCCCCGCCCGCTCATGCAGGTTGTCAATGTTTTGCGTCACGATACGCACGTCGAAATAGGGCTCCAAGGCGGCCAATCCCAAATGACCGGCATTGGGCTTGGTTTGCATCACCTCCCTGCGGCGAGCGTTGTAAAAGTCTAACACCATTTGTGGATTCTTTATGAACCCTTCGGGGGTCGCTACATCCTCAACCCGATAATTCATCCAAAGGCCGTCTGAGTCGCGAAAGGTGGAGATGCCGCTCTCCGCACTCATGCCGGCACCTGTAAGTACGACTAACTTTTTCATTTTCTACCTTTATTTATATGACATATTGGAAATGGTTGCGGCGAAGTTACGATTTTCTTCGCAGAAAAGGCTGTTTTATATGCCGAAAAGCATTACTTTTGTCGCTCATAAACAGTTAGAAGAAAAATATGGACAAAGTAAGTTATGCGCTGGGGTTAAGCATCGGAAATAATTTCCAGAACTCTGGCATCAAGCAGCTCCAGGTTGCGGACTTTGTAAAGGGCTTGGAGGATGTCTTGGGCGAGAAGCAACCGGCTATCAGCTATGAGGAGGCAAAACAGGTTATCAACGACTATTTCATGAAACTGCAGCAGGAGCGTTTGGAGATCAACAAACAGGCAGGCGCTGAGTTCTTGGAGATCAATCGTCACAAAGCGGGTGTGGTAGAATTGCCGAGCGGTCTGCAATATGAGATCTTGAAGCAAGGAACAGGTGCTAAGCCGTCAGCGAATGATAAGGTGAAATGTCACTATCACGGTACGTTGATCAACGGCACGGTGTTCGATAGTTCAGTGCAGCGTGGTGAGCCGGCCACATTTGGCGTTTCGCAGGTAATCCCCGGCTGGATTGAGGCGTTGCAGTTGATGCCCGTAGGCTCTAAGTGGCGTCTGTTTATTCCCTCTAACTTGGCGTATGGTGAGCATGGGGCAGGCGACGTGATCGAGCCGAACAGCACCTTGATCTTCGACGTAGAGTTGTTAGACATCGTAAAGTAATATAATAAAGGTAAGAGACAAAGATGAAGAAAGTAAGTGTTTTGGTTGCCGTAGCGCTTGTGGCTATGGGCACGACATTCACCTCTTGTGGCGGTTCCCACAAGAGTGCCAGCTTGAAGAGCGCTGTGGATAGCGCAAGTTATGCGATTGGTATCAGCACAGGCGCTGGCTACAAAGAGAACTTGAAGACCCTGCCCGGTGGCGAGGCCAATGTGGACGACTTGATCGCTGGTTTCATCCAGGCCATCAAGGGTGATTCTGCCGCTATGAAGATGACGCCGCAGGAGGCGCAACAATATCTCCAGACCTATTTCGTGGAGGCTCAGGCTCGTGAGGCCGCTAAGTCGAAAGAAGAAGGAGAGAAGTTCTTGGCAGAGAACAAGACGAAAGAGGGCGTGATCACGACAGAGAGCGGTTTGCAGTATCAGGTGGTTACGGAGGGTACAGGCGCAAAGCCGACCGCAGAGGATCGTGTGAAGGTTCACTACACCGGTACGTTGCTCGACGGAACGAAGTTTGATAGCTCTGTGGATCGTGGTGAGCCGGCTGAGTTCGGTGTGAACCAGGTGATCAAGGGTTGGACAGAGGGCTTGCAGATCATGCCGGCTGGCTCCAAATACATCTTCTGGATTCCTTCTGAGTTGGCCTACGGTGAGCGTGGCGCCGGTCAAGACATCAAGCCCAACAGTGTGTTGAAGTTTGAGGTTGAGTTGCTCGAGGTGATCAAGGCAGATGCGAAAAAATAAATTGTAAGCAACGACCGTTTCGGAAAGCAAAGTTGGCGGGTAAAATATGCTAAATAGCATGTTTTACCCGCTATTTTTTATTAAAAGAGCACTTTTTTCTTTCATTATGCTATCCCATTCAAAAATAATACATACTTTTGATACATTAAATCTGAAAGCTAATAAATATAGTACGTGTGAAACATGGAGAAGATTGATAAACTGGATCGGCAAATCCTGAACATTATTTCAAAGAATGCCCGAATCCCTTTCAAAGATGTAGCGGAAGAATGTGGAGTGTCTCGTGCGGCCATTCACCAACGTGTGCAGCGTATGATGGATATGAACGTGATCGTTGGTTCCGGCTATCACATCAACCCCAAGATTTTGGGATACAACACTTGCACCTATATTGGCGTGAAATTGGAGAGAGGCTCAATGTATAAGGATGTTGTGCCTGAGTTTGAGAAGATTCCCGAAGTAGTAGAGTGCCATTTCACGACAGGGCCCTATACCCTGTTGATCAAGTTGTATGCGCGTGATAACGAGCATCTCATGGAGTTGCTGAACTCCCGTATCCAGGAGATTCCGGGTGTGACTGCGACAGAGACGTTGATCTCACTGCGACAGAGTGTCAAGCGAGAGATTCCCATTACGCATTTAATGGACTGATTTCCCTTTCGGAAGAGTAACAAAAAGAGAAAGGGCTACCTCTTTTGAGGTAGCCCTTTCTTTATGTCTTTACTCCGGCTTACTCAATGTTTTTTTCATCAGCTCGGGGTCGGCTAAGACCTGAAGTGCTTTCTCTAAGACGGCATCGCCCTTCAAGCTCTCTTGCAGTTCTCCCCGCTGGTAGTAATAACGCTTGACGATCTCGGTAGCCATGGTCTTTTTCACTTCCTTCTTGAATCGGTTGAAATCCTGCTCTAAGTTGGGAGTGAAGCGGGCCTCCAAGGCTTTGAAAGTCGTGCTGTCGTCGGACAGGTAGCCCTCGAACGTGGCGATCTCTTTCAATTTTTGTAAGGCCTTCTCGCTCTGTCGGTCGTAGGTGAACTGCTTCTCCTTGGCGTAAGTCTTGAAGGCCTCAAAGTCTTCATCGCTCACGGCAAACTCTTCGATGGGTGCGATTTGCGGATGCTTTTGCGCCCATTCGGTGACGAAGTCGAACAGCACCGTGTCTGCCGCTAAATAATAGATCATGGTCGGAAGCTCAGGTGCTTTCACCTCAAACTCTGGCCGTACGCCACCGCCATCGCGCACGGGACGTTGATTCTTCGTGTAGAACACCTTTGTCAAGCTATCCGGGATGGCGGCTACGCTACCATCCTCCTGCCGGTGCGAATAGTCGAGCTGCTGGATGCAGCGGCCACTGGGGATGTAATATTTGCTCATGGTCACCTTCAGCTTTCCGTTGTAGGGCAGGTCGCGGGAGGATTGCACCAAGCCTTTGCCATACGAGCGCTCGCCCAACAGCACCGCCCGGTCCATATCCTGCAAGGAGCCGGAGACGATCTCGGCGGCAGAGGCTGTGCCCCCGTCAATCAAGATGGCTAACGGCATAACGGTGTCGATCGGCTCTGTGGAGGTGCGGTAGGTACGATCCCACTGCTTCACTTTCCCCTTGGTGCTCAGCACCTCGCTACCTTTCGGCACGAACATACTGACAATCTGCACGGCTCCCTCTAAGACGCCACCGCCATTGCCTCTGAGATCGAGAATCAGCGATTGGATGCCGTGGTTTTTCTTCAGGTCCAAGAAGGCCTCTTTCACCTCCTGGGCGCTCTTGATCGTGAACGATTTCAGATAGATATAACCTACACGGTCGCCTCGCACCCCGTAATAGGTCACCTGCGGGGTAGAGATTTGCTTACGTGTGATCGTGATCTTGCGCGGTTTCTTCTCGCCCGGACGTTGGATCGTGAGGGTCATCTTGGTGTTGGGCACACCCTTCAGCAAGGAGCTGACCCGTGCGCTGGTGGCGGAGGAGACATCGATCGTGTCGATCTTCAAGATCAGGTCGCCGGCTTTGAGGCCAGCTAAATCAGCGGGCATGCCCTCCGTAGGCTCGGCGATCATCACCCGTCCGTCGTTGTCGCGCTGACGGATCAACGAGCCGATGCCGCCATACTCGCCGGTCGTGATCAGATCCAACTCCTCCATATCTTGCTCAGGGAAATACTCCGTGTAGGGGTCTAAGCCTCTCAGCATCGCGTCGATACCTCGTCTGACGCTTTTCTCTACATCGAGCGAATCCACATAAAACAATTCAACCTCTTTCAGTATAGCGTTGAAAATCTCCAATTGCTTGCTGACTTCGAAACGGTTGTCACGTTGTGCCCAACCCGCTGTGGCCAAGAGCCACAGGCAGAGCAGCCAGCCTCCTTTTCTTAGTGTCATATTCTCGTTTTAATTTAATAGCGCATTTACTTTTTCCTTGATTTCCGGCCATTTTGCGTCGGCTATCTGCGGCCCGACCACCTCAATCACATAGCCGGAGAGGGTAGAGCCGATCCGAGCGCTTTGTGCCCACGAGGCGCCTAACGACTGCCCATAGAGGAATCCGGCCGCGAAGTTATCACCGGCACCCGTCGTGTCGATCGGTTTCCCGCCCTCGGCCGGGATGGCATAACGCTTTCCGCCTGCGGCCACCAAGGAGCCCTCTTTCCCGATGGTGACGACCGCTACCTCAACCTGCTTCGCCAGTTCGAGCACTGCCTCTTCCGCGGGCAGACCGGTGTATGCGGCTGCCTCGCTCTCGTTAGAGAAAAGAATGTCCACGTAGCGGGGAATCAAATCCTCTAACAATGGCTTGAAACCATTGACAATATTGAAGTTGGAGAGGTCGAGCGCCACTTTCAGCCCAAGCCGTTTGGCCTTTTCCATCGTGGTGCGCACCAACGGCTCGTTGACGATCAGATAACCCTCTATATAAATAATATGGTAGTCGCGCAACAGCTCCTCGCTGATCTCGTCAGGCTCGATGGTAGGAGCCGGGCCCAAGAAGGTGCCCATGGTGCGCTCGCCATCCGGAGAGATCATCACCGTGCAGCTGCCCGATTCGCCCGTTGTCCGGATGAAATGCGGATGCACATGGGCCTTGCGCAGCGCCTCCTCGTAGTATTCGCCGATGGCATCCGTGCCGATTTTGCCGATAAAGCCCGCTTCAGCGCCCAAATAGGCCAAAGCGCGCATCGTGTTGCAAACGGAGCCTCCCGGCGCTTGCGTGCGTGGGCAATCGGCCAGTCGCTGGCGAATGGCGATCATTTGCTCCCTGTTAATCATATCCATAGCTCCTTTTTGGATGCCGATCTCCGACAAGATTTCCTCCTGCTTCAGCTGCAATAAAACATCCATCAAGGCGTTCCCTAATCCTACAATCCTCATTTTTTTCTCAATTTTTCCGCAAAGATATTGCATATTTCGAAAATAGCCCGTACTTTTGCAGTGCAATTTCGAGAGGGGCACATGCTTATCGAGGTTGAACAACATTCTTCCTTAGCTCAGTCGGTTAGAGCATCTGACTGTTAATCAGAGGGTCCTTGGTTCAAGTCCAAGAGGAAGAGCGCAGACATCGGGAAAGACTGAAACAACCATTCTTCTTTAGCTCAGTTGGTTAGAGCATCTGACTGTTAATCAGAGGGTCCTTGGTTCAAGTCCAAGAAGAAGAGCAAACAACATTCTTCCTTAGCTCAGTCGGTTAGAGCATCTGACTGTTAATCAGAGGGTCCTTGGTTCAAGTCCAAGAGGAAGAGCGAAAAGAGAGATACCTCATTAAGAGGTGTCTCTCTTTTTTTGTTGACTTCTCTTCCTCCCCCTGCCGCTCTCTTTCGAACCCCCATCACAACGCAACAAGCAAAGCCCTCAAAAGCGTTGCCCGTAGGACGAAAAAATCACGGGCAACGTTTTGAAAAACCATCGGCAACGGCTGAAAAAACTA
>OBLI01001034.1_pt1 | contig 28366 bp, 50 predicted proteins | sample 1519701 | NCBI WGS metagenome assembly OBLI01 (sample SAMEA3663005, study PRJEB22513) | pig gut metagenome | biome: pig gut; feature: pig-associated habitat; material: faeces | place: France | collected 2012 | reverse complement strand
AGAAGATGATTGCTTTGGAGAAGAAGCAGATGTCTGCTTTGGAAGCTTATGCTGATACTCTGTGTAAGATTAAGATTACCGAAAAGGACATCTTTGATGCATACGCTCAGATGATGGACCTTGAGCACATGGATACTCAGCGTAGAGCAGATAACTTTGCTTCTCGTTGTGCTGATTTGATTTCTTGCTATAGAGCTCCTGATTTGGCAGATTTCAGAGGTACTGCGTATGGCGCTTACCTGGCTTATTCTGACTTTTCTCAGCATTGTGTTCCTCTGAGAAAGACGGCTGACCAGAAGTTCATTGAAGCTGGGCTTAATGGTAATGAAGAGCTTGGCAGTTTTGCTGACATTCTTCAGGCCCTTAAGTTCTAAGTTTTAGATTTATACAAACAGAGAAAATTGGTGAGTGAGAGTAGCCATTAGGAGGTGATTTTATGAATGAAATTGCAGCATACCTGGGGGGAAAAGGTATAGAAAAATACACCATTTTTAAGCTTGATAAGCCTTTTCCGTTTTATCTTTTAGACTTAAATAAGTACAACATAAGTCTCCCTTATTATGCTTCCTTTTTCAAGTATATTACGATAGAATTTTGGAACCCTGGTTATAATGTGGTTTTCTACGATGAGAAAGAAAGATATGCAACACACAAAAACCTTGGTTTTGCAAAAGAGGAAAAGGCAATAGAATATTTTGATGAGGTGCTTTTGGATATATCTCAACTTAAAGGAGGAGAGCACAATGGATGAGATGGTTAAAATGTGGGTTAAAGCCCTATATGCTGACGAAATTGACAATGCAACCAAAGCTATCTCAAACGAAAGACTTTGGCTAAAGGGAAGTGCTACCGCAACAGAACAAAACTCTCATATAGAAAACATTAGACGATATGAAGAATACATCGAAACCCTGGAAGGACTAAAAGAAAGTTTTATCTTGAAGAATGGAGGCTGAATTATGGGATACACTACTTGGTTTGAAGGCGGACTTACTCCAAATAAGCCGTTCAAAAAAGAATTTGTTAATTATATTAATGATTTTTCTGAAAAGCGGCATGAGCCCAGAGACGTGGAAATTATTAAACGCTCTGACCCTGATTGGGCTAAACATTGCTTAGATGGGAATCTTGGCCCTTATGGAATGTATTATGTTGGAGACTTTGAGGAAGGAGTTATTAACCATAGCTTTAATGAAGGAGTTATTGACCGCAGCCTTGCTAAGAGTTATACCTGTCCAGGATATTGGTGCGATTGGGTTATTAATAAAAATACCGGGATGGTTGAATGGAATGATTCAGAAAAATTTTACAATTACATTGAATGGCTCAAGTTTCTAGTTGATAACTTTTTTGAGCCAGCCGGTTATAAGCTTAATGGAGAAATATTTTGGGAAGGAGAAGAAAGAGAAGATATCGGTGTAATTGTTGTAAAGGATAATAATATCTATACATACAATGGCACAACAGTTTACTTCAATTACGACAAGGAAAATGAAAAAATTCTTGCGAACTTCAGTGATAGACAACTCTTAGATGAGCTTATTAAACGAGGAATAATCTCATGAAAGGAGAACAAAAATGGGACTTGACTTACACATCTTTTCTGTTAAACGGCATCCAGACAAAGCAATAGACTCCAAATTAACAGTAAAAAATTTCATAAATCTGGAGCAGTATCTTGCTTTTAAAAATTTTGAAATTGGAGAAACACCAAATACACTTTCTGCTTTGGAAAAAGATGCTCTGCCTTTTTATGAAGCTACTTATGCTATTCCTGGTTCTCACTCGTATCACTCAATTTTTACAGAAGAAGTATATTGGCGGAAACAGTGGCAAATCTTTCAAGCTTTTTATGATATTGCAGAATCCTATGGAATAACTTTGGATAACTGCGATTATTTCGAAGTTACAAGGGATGATATTGAGGAAGTTCTCAATAAGTGCTTTGTTATTAAAAAAGTAAATGATTTTGTTGAAGGAGGTATTTTATCTAATGAGGAGTTATGTGCAGCATACACAAATATTTTTAATATTGGTGAGATTCCAAACAAATGGCAAATAGAAGGCTGTGAAGATGGATATAAGATGTTGCAAGACCTTTTAAACAAAAAGGACTATGATAATTATCGTTACTTTTTTGAAGGAGATTGGTGATTTATGGAAAAGGAAAGATTTCTTATAAGTCTTTTTAACAAGAAAGGGGTAAAGGTAAATACTTATGTAGCCAATACCCTCGAAGATGCAGAATGTTTTGCAATAGCCCATGTTAAAGCTGGTAAAGATGATATAGCAAAACAAACATCTATTAGCGAAGCTGCGATTTATGGTTATTTTCAAGGAAAACTTATTATGTATTCCAATTTTAAAAAGGAGGAGCATTCATGAAAAAGGAAAATATTGGTATTTATCGTTTTAAGCGGCATGATGAGTCTATGGTGGGAATCTATGATAAATCCCAGCTTAGCAAAAAAGAAGTTGAGAAGATTTGTTCTCTTTACACTTCTCATCGCATGGTTATCATGGTTCCTTATCTTACTTATGTTCAAGTCTTTGGAGATTTGTTTACCCCTCCTAAGAAATATAAAGTTTTAGTTCCTTTTAATGCGATGAAAAAGGTTTGTTTTGAAGCTTCTGATGTTAAAGAAGTTGAAGGAGGATTCTTTGCAACGATTAAGATGAGTAATGGAGTTTCTGAACGAAATATGTACTATTATGACGATGGTTGCTCTTACGAAGAAGTAGAATAGTTTTTAGTTTCTAACTTTTAATCAAATTTTATAAACCAAACTATATTTATCTAAAAGGAGATAAAATTATGAGCAGAATTGGTGATTTCTTCAAGACCCCTCATACCTACAACGACTTTTTCAATAACAAGACGGAAAACGACGAGACTGCAAAGATTCGTAGTGAAATTAACAAACTTAACAAGCTCATCGAGCAGAAGAACGATGAACTTTTCACCATTTACGGAGAAATGTATGGAGATGGTTTTACTCCCGCAGAAACTCCTACGTATTTGGAATATTCTGGCAGAAGCAATTCTTCTACGTTTGATGTTTCTACACTCTCTTATGTAGAAAAGGGCGAAGCTGATGATAATTATATTAAGGTTAATACCAAGACTGGTGATTTCAGTTATGTGGTTGGATATTGTTATAATCTTGGAAGCGCAGTGGTGAGAAATTGCAACTATACTATTTCTCAGGATTGTAAGTCTATTAAGATGTCGCCTCGGTATGATTATCTTATTCCTTTGGTAGACACAACAGAAGAAATTACTTATTATGATTACAAAGAAAAAGAAGTAAAGACTACCACAGCAAAATCTAGTGATTATAGAGCGGCTTTGCATGACACAAAGGGTAAAGAGTTTATAAATTCCATGTATGAAATTGAAAGAGATGACCTTAAGATGAAACTCAGCGATGTTTATGGAGGAAAGGCTCATCCTTGTCATGAAATCATTCTTAAGACTTGTCCCGCAGACATGGTTTCTATCGCTTACAGAACTCCTGCAACTGCTGCTGTTCCCATGAATAAACTGTTTGATATTGAACCCAATGTTTATAAGGAAGCAGAAAAGCTTAATAACACGTATGAGAATTTCTTGTACAGACTGTGTAAAGCTAAAAGTTTTCTTAATGGGTTGGACCCCACTGTTCGTAAGGATAAGAACATTGAGAGAACCGACCAGCAATTGCTGGATTTGTCTATTAAAGCAGCAAATTACGAGGAGGATTTGAAGTTTTATAACATTGGTTTCCCGACTGAAGGCGTCTTGTGTTATTGTTTGAACCTCTTTTCTGGTAATGACTGGAGAGCTCGTGCAGTTGATTTCTCTTCTCTTTATCCTCTCGGTAAGTTTATGAATTATATTTGTTCCGAAAGTGTCAATCAGGGATATACTTCTGTATCTTCTTTTGTGAATGACCTTAAGGATTATATTTATATGGCTCTTAAAAATGGTAGTGTGCCTACTTTGTACAGTAGTTATCTTAAACTTACCCATGACATTGCATCGCGCAATTTCAACATTAAGGTAACTGAAGAAGATGAGAAAATCTTTGAGTCCAAGTACAAAGATTTCACTGGCGTTGCTATCGGAGACTACTGTGTTATTCCTCCCAGAAATTCTGATGATGTTAAGAACGAAGGTAATGCGCTGAATCATTGTGTAGCTTCTTATATTAAGAGAGTTATTGACGATAAGTGTATTATTCTCTTCCTTCGTCTCAGAAAGGAAATGGAGAAGAGTTTGGTAACAGTAGAGATTGAAGGCAATCGTGTTATTCAGGCTCGTGGTATGTCCAATCGTAATATTACCAATGATGAGCGTAAGGCTCTTGTTGAATACTGCAAGAGGGTGGGATACGATATGAAGACCAACTAATCTAAATTTTATTTTTAGCTTCTATTAATATCGACAAAAAACTTTCAAAAAAGAAAAGGAGAAATACTATGAACACTTCCATGATTATTGACACTTTGTCCCGCAAGCAGAATGGCTCTTTCTTCAAGATTCGCCTCGTCTCTGATGTTAAACTCAACGCCGAAGCTAAGCGTAACGGTGTGGTTGCTTATAAGATTTCCGATATGACGGTTCGTAAGGGAATTGATTATAAGAATCAGAAATGTGTTAAGGAGAAGGTTGAGGCTGGTAAGGTTCTTACCCACGAGCTTCCGTTTGGTGAGTGGGCTAAGGGTTATGAGGGTCTCGTTATCGAGCATAAGGGGAATAAGTACATTCGTTTATATGCTACTCCTAACAAGGCTTCTGTTAAGTATGTTCTTAATGGTAAGGAGGTTTCTCTTGATGACCTGAAGAAGAGTGGTCTTGTCCTTAATAGTTATTTTAGTGACTCTAGGAAGGAGAAGCCTGATTGTATGACTGTTAAGGCCGAAAATATTCAGGAGATTTGGTAATTTTTGGTAATTATTGGTAATTATTATCGAGGGGTGGGAAACCACCCCTCTTCAATCTCTTTTATAAAATGGTAAAAAGACCTTCTCAGATTAAAAAAGGAGTAATAGATTTAAGAATCCCATGTGACCTCTAAAACAAAAAATCAGTTTAAAAAGTGTAGCGAAAAGGGAGGAAATCATGAAACCTTCATACACACATTCTCCACTTCCAAAAAATTTAATAAAAAATCCTATGGAAACCTATTACAACCCTCTTAAAGAAATCAAAGTTTTAAACAGAACTACAGGGGCAATATGTATTTGTAAGTATATTTCTTTTGTATTTTATTTTGGTGATGAAAGCTATATTTCTTTTTACGATTGCTCTGGAAATGAAATAGTTGTTAAAGGCCACAAAAAAGAAGAGGCTTGCGATGCGTTTTTTAAGTACTTAGAAAGAATTGAAAAAGACCAAATAGTTTGCGCATATGAGGGGGAGGACTAAAATGAACATAACACAAGTTATAAAAGAATATATTACTTATACAAAACCAGTTAGATTTCTTGTTTTTAAACGAGAAAAACCTTTGATTATTATTCACTCTTCTGGAGAAGAAGTAAAAAGCAATTATATATTATATTTTAAAGTAACGTCTGCTCATTACAGAGTCATCTTTTTAGATAATTTACTAAACGAAAGTTTTGTCAGGTCTTTTGTTTTTGATAATCCTGAAGAACGAGCTAACTATTATTTTACTCATGCAATTGTAGATAATTATTTTGATGCTAAAAGATATGAGTTTAGGGAGTGATTTAATGAATCTTTCTAATTTTAACCTGAAGTTTGAAGATGCTAAGGAATTCACTGTTTTTGGGGAGGAAGTACATTGCGATGAAATTAAAGTAACTATTAAAAATGAAGCAAACAAGTTTGTTCAGGAGCTTTATCTCTTGTCAATACTTCTTAAAGGTGAAGAGGTTAAACAAATTATTGGTGGCAAACGGCTCATTGAGAAAGCTGTAGAAGTTTTTCTTAATAGTGATTATGTTTGTGACAATATCATTTATGCTTGAGGAGGACAAAACATGACTAGAAAAGAGTGTTTCAAAATCATTGTTAATAATTTTAACAAGTACATTGTAGCAAACAAGAAGAACTTTAAGGATTATTGCTATAATAATCATAAAGCTTGCGATAATATCATTGAGTTTAGAAGGGCGGTTGAAAGCAGTGGTTTGAAATTTACAAAAGTATCTCACGCGAATGGTATCGGAAATAATAATGAGCACGTGATTTATCTTGAAAGTCAGGATAAAGATGGATTCATTATTAAGAAAGAAATTTGTGAATTTTATTATTGTTATGGAATCTATGGCGGCTGCTTTGCTTATATTAAAGATTTAGCAACCAATGAAAAATTCTCTATTGGAAAGGCTCTTTAAGGAGGACAAAAATTATGAAGACTTGGAAGATTCCCGTTTCTTGGACTGTTACCGCCGTGGCTGAGATTGAGGCTGATACGCTCGCTGAAGCTATTGACATAGCTAAGTACAATGAAGATGTCCCACTTCCTGAAGAAAATTATTATCTTGATGAAAGTTGGGAAGTAGATGATGAGTGTGGAGAAGAGTATATCCGTAATCTTTACAACAATGGACAGGAGGATGATTGATGAACAAAGTTATTCAGCAGCACTCTATTCGTAAAGACACCAGCACTTATACTTGGAAGGATTTGATGGATGAAATCAAAGAAGATGTAGCAATTCTCAAATCTTTAGGGTATGATTGCTCTCAGAACACTTATAATGTAGGTTTTATTAACAACAGTTATAAGATGTATGGTTTCTGCTCTAAGGTTCGTGGCACTTCTAATTATAAGATTAAGATAAATTACAAATATCTTAGGAAATGCAAGCCAGAAGAGATTCATTGCACTATTATGCATGAAGTAATTCATTCTGTGCCTGATTGTATGGACCACGGGAGTAAATGGAAAAAGATTGCCTCAGAGGTAAACGCAAATTATAATTTTCTTCCTATTAAAACAACAAATTCTTATGATGACTGGGTTGAAATAATCCAAAGTGGTTACCGTTATTTTGCAAAGTGTGATAATTGTGGCTACACCTATAAGTGGATTCGTGCTAGTAAATATTATTATGCTTGTAAAAGCGGTAACGCTAGGTGCAAATGCGGGAGTGATAAGTTTGTTTGTTCTGACTATATTAACAAAACCATTTGATTTTGAAGGAGGGACTAATGAAGCAATACAACAACAAATCTTTGAATATGAGTTACCGGGATTTTTCTCGGATCCTTAAGGCTAACGGGTATTCTCTTTCTAGGCAAAAGGGAGACCATGCTATTTGGGTAAAAGCTGGCAAGTGTTCAATTTCTATTAATTTTAGAAAGCCTAATATGATGGTTATGCGTCGCCTTATTAAGGAAAACAATCTTAATTTCTAAGAAAAATTCATTTTTTGGAGGAATATCTATGAAGTTTCGTGTTTCTTTGAGCTATAATCGCAACACTGCTAAAGTCCATATTTCTAGTGGAAATTCTAAGATTGGTAAGATTCCCACTTTTAATATGCTTCCGGGCAATGATTACATTGAGCTCAAAAATGGAGAGGCAGTTGTGAATGTTAAAGGCACCTGTGGTGGAGTGTGTGAGAATTGTCAGCATTCTTGTTATGCAGTTAAAGGACTCAAACTTCACTATAACGCAGTGGCCCCTTCTAATGGAGAGAATACGCTCATTATGCGTAATAATCCTGACCTTGGCTTCAAGATGATTAAGGATTATTGTCTTAAGAAACGTCGTAATCCCATTAAGGCGTTTCGTTTCCATAGCTCTGGTGAGATTATTGATTACAACTATCTTGTCAGATGTTATGAGTTGGCAAAAGAGATTCCCAACATTCAGTTTTATCTTTATACCAAACGCTTTGATGAAGTTCAAAAGCTTTTGGAAGAGAAAGGAGAACTTCCTTCTAACTTTGTTATTAATATCTCTGAGTGGAAGGATAACATCAAAGGGTATAATTTTGATAAACTGAATAAGTTTGTTTGGGATGATGGTACAGACCCCGAAGTTGCTAAGCTTCCTCATTGTCCCGCTGTTTCTAAGCCTAAAAAGATTGGAGGGAAAGGACATATGCTCAATGTTCATTGTGACCACTGTGGCCTTTGTTGGAGAGCCAACACTGGTCGTAGATTGGCAGTTTACAATCATTAAAAATTTACTTTAGAAAGGGGGTCATCTATGTATAGACTCACACAAACAAAAAGTTGTCGTTATAATAATGAGAGATATAAATTCGTAAGTTATTATAACACAGAAGAGGAAGCTAAACACGCCATGTTTGATAAGGCTAAGTGTTGGTTTGAGCCTAATTATCATGGGTGTAAAAGCTGGGACAAAGTTGTTAAGGAGGTGAATGATAAAAATAGTTTCTCTTGTAAGTGTCTCGGAAGCTTAGAAGCAACCCAATCTTATATTAGTATTGTTAAAGATTCGTGGCTTGTCTCTTTTTCTATAAAGGAGGTTGATGAAGAAGCAGATAAGGCTGTACTTGCAGAAAGGAATAAAGACTATGGTAAATACAAGCCCTTAGGGGTTATATACATTGTTATTTTTGGTACACTCATGTTTTATAAGCTCATAACACACCATCTTCATTTTTGGAACCTTCTTTTCTATTTTATTTTTATACTTATTGGTATTCTTGTTATGTTGGCAGACAGCAAAATTACGCAAGAAGATATTGACAAAGGGTTGTGATTCTGTTATAATATAATCACACTCACAATATTTATTGCGAAAGAAAAAGGAGGAATTCTATGAGTATTGAAGGTTTCATTCTTTATGCCAATCTTTTTGTTTGGTTCATCTTTTATCTGGGTTGGAGACAGTCGTAAAAGAAAGGAGGTGATGCAATGCCCAGTGAAGCCACTATTAAACGCTTCATGTTGAGGGCAAGGGAGGCTGCTAAACACTCTACCTATCCTAAGCAATCTATTGGTGCGGTTTTGGTTTATGGTAATAAAATCTTGGCAACAGGATATAATACCAATAAAACCAATCCCACCCAAAAAAGATATAACATAGAGCGTGGTTATGACCAAAATGTTAAGAATAATGGAATTTGTCATGCTGAGATGCAAATCTTGCTTAAGACAAAATTTCTTGATATTGATTGGGATAAAACCACGCTCTATGTGTATCGAGAGCTTAAGAATGGCACAATTGGGTGTGCTAAACCTTGTCCGGCTTGTGAAAAAGCAATAAAAGAAAGAGGAATCACTTCGGTGTATTATACCACCAGTGGAATCCCTTACAACTTTATGAATTTGCAAAGGAGATAAAGTATGAGAGACTATAAGATTGTGAACGACCATTTTGCAGTTATTAATGGCGAGGAAGTTGATATTAACTCTATGAGCTTTTCTAATCTTATGATTCAGGATGAATCTGATAAAGCCATTAAGGAAGCTGTCCGTCACTTCTTGAATTTCAGACCTCGCTGTATTGACAGTGAGACTGATTCTCGTTTCTTTTACTCTAAGGCACAGCTTAAAGACTTCCTCAAGCAGTATAAAAACAAGAAGGGAGATATGAAGCGCATTAAGTGCAAGGTTATTACTGATGATGTTGGAGAGTTTTTCTGTTATGAGATTTATCGTGAAAGGAGGAACAGTCGGAATGGGAATTGAGTATTTCGAGTTTATGGATACTTTTTATTGTGAGGTAGAGGATGAGATTGGAAAGGTGGTGAAGTAGAATGGTGAAAAACTGTGGATTTATGAAAAACAACTCGGAGGAAAATTTTATGGTTAGAGGACCTTAATTAAATATTAAGTAAATTATACTCAATTATACTCATTTACTGTTAATTAGGTGGGTATAATTTTTTTAACATTCCACTCCCACTTTTTTAATTCTCCCAACCGGGGGAATTTTTCCTTCTACCCACCGCCCTACTTTTTTACTCCTCCCAAACCCAGCCACCACTATGCTGCGCTACGACCCGACGGAGAACTACTCTCCTACCGCGCCCTTTCCCATTCCCCCACCCCTTTACGCCTCTTTGCCTCAAATCAGCCCCCTAAATTCAAATAAAAAAAGAAGCTAGCGCATAGCTAACTTCTCTCTTCTCTCTATCTCTGTCTCTATCTCTCTTCTTTCTTCTTTCTTCTTTCTTCTTTCTTCTTTCCCACCCTCATCTCTAACTTTCCCTAACAATCTCCCTAACCCTTGCTTCACTACTTTCCTTCTCCAACCCCTTATTCATCTTCCACTTATTCTCAAACCACTTACCAACATTCTCCCTAATAATCCCCTCCATCTTATCAACCAACTCTTCTCCCTGAATCTCTCTATTTCCATACACCCAACTATCAATCAAACTTCCAGTGATACTCAAAGGCCACTTGTTGGTCCAGTTTCTCCACCTGAAAATCCCAACTCCATTTTCGTCCATATAGAACCAAACTTCTCTCTTCTCAGGAATAATGCTTTTCTTATATTCCTCCTCAATTTTTTCACAAGCAGCTCTTACAATAATCTCCTTATGTTTATCTTCAATTATTTTCTGTCCAATTTTATAATACTTTCCATTAACTTCAACGGGCTCAATCTTATCAATTTTCTCCCTTAGGTCTTTCTTTACCACTTTAGGGGCATCTAAGTTATTTATAATTCTATTAAAATCAACCATGTTGTTATATCCTTTCCTGTTATTTCTTATCCTTTCTTAAGTCTCTTTTTTATCAATATATCCCGCTCTCAGCTTAGCGCCTTTCTTAATCAGCCACTTTTCCACTACATCATTGAATTCCTTCCCGCACTCGTTGCACACTTTATACTGGTCCTGAATAGACCTATAATATAATGCAAAACCTGTGAGCTCTGTACAACGAATGATTCTAGGACTATCATATATGGGCTTACCGCATAGCTCACATTCATACTTGGCTGAGATAGGCTTGGAGTCTGCTTTGGGGACCTTTTTTACTTCTGTGATTTCTGTGGAATTTGTGGTTTCTACAGTAGTATTAATAGGGGCCTTTTTATTTTCAGTTTTAGTATTAGTCTTATCTTTGGCTACAATGTTCTTATTCTTACTTCCCTTAGGTCTTCCCATACTATACTCCTTTTGCCTTCTTTTTATTTTCTTTGTTTATTATTACTCCAAACCGAAATATTCCAAGAACCAGCCCAGGCTATTATTCTCAATGAAAAAATTATCATTATAAATTAGTTTTAAATATTCTGTTTTTTTAGTTAAGATTTCATTCCAATTTACATTCTCGTTCGCTTCATACAAATATACCGCACAATGATTAACCTCCTTACTATAGAGAACAACAAGAAGCTTGACATTAGTTACCCTCGAGGCTAGGGGTCTTGTGTATGTGATTGGTTTGTCAAATAAAAACATATATCGACAAGTGTGGACAGTTTTCATATTTTTGAACCTTTTCCTTCCTGTTCTTATTGCTTCAAGCCAAAATGCTTTAAAAACCAATCAAGCTTATCATTCTCGAGGAAAAAAGTATCATTGCAACATAATTTGAGAAAACCAAATTTACTAGTTATAACTTCATTCCAGTTCACATTCTCGTCCTCCCCATACAAAGACACAACATAATTATTATATACTTTGTTATGGGAAATAACGAGGAACTTAACATTTGTTGTCATGTTTTCACTAAGGCTGATGGGCCTTATATACAAAACTGGTTTTTTAAGCAAAAACTTGTAACGGCAAATAGAAGCAACATTTACTTCCATAAGATTTCCTTCCAATCTATTTCTAAATTACTTTACTTCACACCAAAATATTCCAGTAGCGTCATCAAATCCTTCTCAAAGACTAGAAATCTGTCCTGATAACAAACGTTTTCAGCAAAGAGAACAGCCTTGTAATACACACTTCCATTTCGGGACTCTACAGTTCTCTCGCCAATAAGTATATCTTTGACCGAGGACGTTACAATCTCATACTCTTGAGAACTCACGCTTTTTATAACCTTCTCCTCAGAGTTACAGGGCCACCAAATGTCTGGGGTTTGAAGAGTTCTCTGAAGTCTAGTTGTAATTCGCTTGAACTGCTTAGGAGATTCAAAAGTAAACTGCATCATAGCAATCCAAACTCCTTCAAAAAATTAGGGAACTCAGTAATCGACACATAGAAATCATCATTATAACCAAATTCATCTGAAAGCATGATTTCATATTTATTGTATTTAGGAGAAAAAGTAATATACAGTTTTTTTACTATGGTCTTTTTGACTTTAAAACTATGAAATTTAATAAAATTAGGGCTTGAATCTTCTGCGACCCAATAGAAATTAAAAGGATGGTCTGGATTGTTGAAATCATAAATCCGTTCAAAAATAATAGGAGATTCAAAACTAAAAAGCATTGTTTTACTCATAGTAAGTCAAACTCCTTCAAAAAATTAGGAAGCGAAGGAACAGATACCATACAACCCAATTGATTTTTCCTCCTTCTTTGGATTAATAACAGTATAGCATATTTTCGCGGGAAAGTCAAGTACTTAATAGTGATTTGGGGATATTTTTGAAAGTTTTTAACGCACCTAAACCCCTTACAGATAGGTTGAAAATATCTGTTAAGGGGCTGAGGTTTATATATTTAATTTAATACAATGTAATTTTACATGATGCTAAATATTTTCAAAGGGTGCTAATATAATATGCCGAAACCTTTTTCTCTTTTAGTACCTTTAAAAAACTTAGCTCACAGCCTTATTCCAAGCATCCTCAATCGCCTGATAACGCTCAGAATTCAGAGTCTCAACCATGGCCTCATAAGGGTCAGTCTTATTGCTTAGAACCATCTTACAGATAGCTGCGGAATATCCAGAAACCAGAATTACTCCATTTTCATTCTGAGTTACAGGAACATTCTTGGAACGACCATGGGTATTAAGATTCCAGAAAATTAGCTTAGGGAGCAGCTTATAACCATAAGAGGCGTACTTATCTGCAATGGTCTTAAACAGAGTATCAGGGACACTCCAATTAGAGCTATTGCAGCAAACAGCTCCATCAAACTGCATATCAGACACAATAAGAATGTTAGGAATCTCTTCCTGGCGAAGCTTGTTATCTACAGCAGTCTTAAGAACCATATCGAAGACAGCCTCAATGTTAGTATTGGAACACTCATTGTGGTTGAGAGCTTCAATAAGATTCTCCCGAAGAGTAGGATAACCTACATTTACATACTGAGGACGAGAAGAAAAAGTGATATACTTATTCTTAAAGGGCCCATCCTGATGCTGAGCAAAATAAATTGCCAGAGCATTAGCGACCTCAAGAGCAGTAGTAGAGGTCTTGGGGTCGATATTACACATCATACTACCAGAACCATCTGCCACAACAATAGTATTACCATTACCATTTACAAAATCAGGAAGAGCCTTCCACATCTCCTCAAGGGTGGTGTCCTCGTTACGAATAGCACGATTGTAATATCCCTCAGGAAAATACTTATGAACGATGTCATGAGGGAAAGAAGCAGAAGAATTAATCTTAGCTTCGCCAGTAGTTAGTGCGTCAAGATATGCCTGACGACGCTCAGAGTCATGCTTAAGGAAAGCATTCTTATAAATAAGGTTAGCCTTAGAAGGAACCTTTTCATAGTCGATAGCTTGCCAGTTGTTAGAAGACATCTTGCGCTCAACGATGTCGATATACTTACGACCATCGGTTAGGGCTCTACGATAGTCACGAGAAGTCATGCCAAAAGCCTTGCGGGTCTTGGTAGCCAGCTCACGAGACTCAGGGGAAGAAGTATTCTCAGACTTAAGCCACTTAAAAATCAAACTTGCCATATTTTTAGTTCTCCTTTTTTGTTATTTTTGTTTGGATTTGGTTCGGTTAATTAGTTAAGCCAAATTCTCGCGGGCTTCCTTTAGGTCCTTATCAAAGACCTTCTTCATGTAAGCGAACATAGGCTTTTCGCACTTAGTTCCTACAAGACAATATAGGTCGTCCCAGCGTCCATAATCAGCAACGAGAGGAATAAACTTCTCTACGAACTTAGGTTCATCTTTGGCTAGGTCATTAAGACAAACTCTAAATAGATGTCTCATACCAGCTCCCTGAAGAACATCACGAGAGTAGAAAAGCCACTTCATTGCTAGAAGGGGGTCTTCATTAAAAGCAGGAACCCACATATCGAGGATTTTCTCATCAGGGGACCCATTAAGAGAAGATAGGGCAAAGTTTAGGTCTAGCAGCTTAGAGGAGGTATGCTCGAAAGCTACCGCACCATTCTCTGTGGTAGTTCTGTTATAGACATCATCAATCGTAGTGACCAGGGCATCTACAAAAGAAGAAACAGAAGTTGCCTTAACAGTAGGCGGATTAGTGGAAGTGGGGTTAATAGGGGTGAGGTGATACTTAGAAGTGGGGGTGATACGCTTAGGCTGAGAGTGTGCGGGGGTGTTTGCGGGAGCTCTCTCAGGCTTAGGAGACCACTTTTTGTTGTAGTTGTTAATATCGTGAGCATTCATGGGTGTGAAACCCTCCTTAAATTAGATTTTTTTGAAATAATTTAAGCAAGATGTTGTGATTAATAAGGTAAAAATTTGCTGAAACATCTTAGCTCTTTTTTCTTGTATTAGTGTACCATATTTTATGAGAAATGTCAAGGGGTTAGAGAGAAAATTAATTTTTAAAATTAAAAAATTTTAGACAAGCTTAAATAAATCTATTGCAAATCTCAAACATAATTCCCGATGTGAAGTCGTCTTCCAAGACTAGAATTGGAGTGGTCTTCTTCTCATCTAAACTCTGTAGAAGAAGATAATATTCCTCTGGATTATCGTACATTGCCGCGCGAGAAACTAGCTTATAAATCTCACCCTGGGTGTTCCGATAAAGTTCACCAAAATTGATGGGAGTGTCCTTAGAACGGAAGGGGACACGAGTGGGATAAGAGGGCTTAGAGGGGCTATTCTTAGTAGACTTCGGCATGATTATTCGTCCTTTCTTTTGGTTGATTTTGGGTTATTTTTTTGGTAAAAAGAAGGAGAGCAAATATTTAATTTACTCTCCTAAATTTTGTTTGTGTTATATTATGTGTGAGTTTTAATTCTCATTAATTTTAATCCCAGTCTTGGTGAGATAGTCAACCATAAAATTACGTGGATATTCAATCTTTTGTGTGTTCCGCATGTACAACATGAAAGAATATACCATTCGCATTGGTAATTCTCAAATACACACGCCAGGTCGATTCCTGCTTCATAGACCGTGCCTCTTACCGTAAAGTATGAGGTCTTACCAATCTCCACAGGCGTAACTTCCGGCTTATCCTGCCGTAGTAAGATTTTACTGGTTACACTGTAACACAGGTTTCCTTTGCTTTTTTTAAAATATTAATTGCAGCATTGATGTCGCGGTCGTGATGTGCTCCGCACTTGGGACAGGTCCACGCACGTACTTTTTCATCTTTCACAGCAACATTCTTATAGCCACAAGAACTGCAAGTTTGGCTGCTGGGGTAGAATCGGTCAATTTGAACGAATGTGCGTCCCGCCCATTGTGATTTGTACTCCAACATCCGAAAAAATCCTCCCCAAGAGACATCAGTGATAGCCTTTGCTCTCTTATGATTTTTGACCATTCCTTTAATATTGAGGTCTTCCACTGCGATAACTTGGTTCTCGTTAACGAATTTCCGACTCAATTTATGGATATAATCTCGACGCTGGTTTACAATACGCTCATGGATAGCTGCCACCTTAAGCTTTTGCTTTTTATAATTGGAAGAACCCCTATGCATACGAGATAGTTTACGTTGTTCACGGACCAGTCGCTTCTCATTGTGGATTAAGCAGTGAGGGTTCTCATAAGTGTTACTATTGCTGTCGGCAGCAAATACATGAAGTCCCACATCAATACCAACCTCCGTGCTCAACAGTGGCAAAGATTTAACCTCTTCTCTACAAAGAACGGATGCCCAATATTTACCAGAGGCGCTGCGTGATACTGTAACATTTATTGGAACCCCCACAACAACACGTTTATCCTTACCGCGCTTTACCTTCCCAATGGAGGGAATTTGGATAAACTTCTCAGTCACAATAACCGACCCATTTGTAGTGTAACTCTGTTTAGGATTCTTTTTTCCTTTAAACTTTGGGTATCCCACTTTACCCTTGCCTTTTTTACAGCGACGAAAGAATCCTTCATAGGCATCACAGAGGTGTCGTATTGTAAACTCTAGAGCATGGCGATTGCATTTACCCAACCAAGGAAAATATACCTTCATCTCTGTTAGGAGTTTACCCATGTCATAGTATGAAAGGATTTCGCCCCGACGTTTGTAAGCTTTGGATTTTCGTTCAAGGAAATGGTTCCACACAAATCTACAGCATTGAAAGGTGTTTTCTATTGCTGCTGCTTGAGCTTTTGTAGGTTTGATGCATAGCTTGTAAGCCCTATAGATTTCCATCGAAGCACTCCCTTCTGAAAAATTATTTTAACACATAATACAATTTAATATTAGTTGAAATATTTTTTATATTAGTATTTTAAAGTCATTTTACTTACAGCTAAGATTACTGATGTGTGGTGATATTTTCATCATTAGTCCATTCAGGGTTACAATCCTTTTGTCCAATCTCTTCGGGGGCCTCATCATTTTTAACCCACTCATCCTTTTGCTTATCCTCGTCAGATGCAGGATTGCGAAGAGTTTTATTGATTTCCAGAACGGCGGATTCGATAGCAGCAGTGATTTGGTCTTCATCAATCTTAATCCCAGCCTTGGTAAGATAGTCCACCATAAAGTCATGTGCCTCATTGAACTTAGTCTGAGCCATGCCAGGATATAGCTGTTCAACCATACGACATGCGAGCATAGCTACGTTCTTGTAAACCTCTAGCTGGTTTAGGGCTTTATCAATCTCCTCCTGAGGATGCTTAGCCTTTAGCTTGGGAATGACGAAAGAGGTTAGTACTACGGTACACAGTGCGATGACTGCTAGGATAATAGGGGTGATGTCAGCAAGATTATTCATTTTTTTAATTCCTTTCTTTCTTTTTTTGTTTGAATTGTTTTTGAATTTAAATTATTTAATTGTATTTTTTATTATTTAGTTTAGATTTTTTTTGCTATTTAATTGTTGTTATTTTTCTATGGCAAATTACGAGGAAAAATTCCACAACCTTTGAGCGGTATGTTTATATTCCCAAAGCAGTAGATGAAAAATTTCCTTATTATTTACCATAAAATTTAACCGTAAAATTGATTTTAGATTGAGGCAGTATACTTACCCTCGAAAGAATGAAAAAGCTCAAACTAAAATAGTTTTCCTGAGTAATACAGTAGAAAATTGAAAAGCATAGAAAAAGTGTCAATATTAATTTTTATGATAAGAGAATAGAAAATTTGAGTCTAGAATCAATTTTTTTCTCAGAGGCAAGTTTACCCCACTAAATATAAAAGTCTTCAAATTGATTCAATTTTTCTATTCTGAGAACACAAAATTAATTATTCTTACTTTTGCCCTCTCTCATTTTCTTCAAACGGTCAGCAGCTTGCTGTTTCTGCTCTTCAGTAAGAACTCTAGTTCTAGGAACATTAGGAGCTTTAAACCACTTCTTAGGAACGTGGACCATCATGCCATAGTCATCATCTGAAATAACTTTAACTTCGTTTGGGTGTTCCTGGAGAAGCTTTCTCATTTTGTTGATGTATTTAGTTTCAGAACTATACCATGATAGGTAGTTAGCATCGCCGTAAAACTCTACACAGGTTTCTTTTGCGTCAGCCATAACAAATTACTCCTTCTTTGGGTTTTCAGGTTCAGTCTCTTCTTTAAGGTAAGAAGTGCACCCAAGGTAAAGATTACCACTATTATAAGGATGGGGATTGTTAACAGGATGTCTGTGACAATTCTTACGAGAACAATCCTTTCCTGTGCATGAGGTAAAAGAAGCTGGATTGATAGAAGGGTTTAGAGGGATAAAGTAATTTTCATTCTGCATTTTGGTTACTCACTTTCTTTAGATTGAGAATTTTTGATAAAGTCGCACATGGAACGCCAACAAGAGTCATGGACCAAAAGATTAACCCAATGCCTTTCCATCCAACTATAGTCTGCTTTCTTTAGCTTGTATTCTGTGGTATGCATTTTTGAAGTAATTTCCTTACCACAAATGTCGCAAACATATTTAACCATTATTAGCTCCTCCATTATGTGTTGTTGTATATTTTCCAATCAACATGTTTAGTCGTTTTAGCCCCTCCATTGTGATTAAATCATGTTCATAGAGTTCGTTTCGCAGATGTTTTAGTTCTTCAATTGGAACGGCGTCAACAGTCGGAGCATCAGAAATTTGCTTTGCATCCACATAGCCATATGCTCCATCAGAATTAGCCTCATCCATCAATGCATCCGCATCAATCGGTCTCATGCTTGCCCTCCTCTCCGGAACGGCGCCATCTAACATACGCTTTTTCCGCATTATTGACTTGCTCCCAGTCGATTCCCAGCTCTACACAAGCAGCTGTCATAATTTCGGTAGCTTCCGAAAATCTGTTCACATCTTCTATTCTCTTGATGTAGTACCATAGGCATCCAAGTAAGAAAGCGATACGTTTCTTTTTCTTACCGAACAGCATCAGTCATCACCCTCTATTCCCGGTCTGTCCTCAACGCCACCACGCCACCATCCGACAGATGTCTCGCCGGTTAGCGTGTTGGTCAGAATCTCCACTGTGCAACCCTCGATGATTTCACATTGGTCATACATGTTCAGTTCCATCAATCAACACCTCCGTCCATCTTTGCTCCACAGTTAGGGCAGTAGTTCCCATCTCCCATCGTTTCGATATGACAAGCACTACATTCACATGTTAAGCCAAATTCATCATCGTGCATAATCCATCGCCCATGCACCACCGGGGCAACGTCAGCGGCTGGAAGCATTACTACATCATAGACAGAAATCATGTCCGAAAAGCAGCCTTCCACTGGTGCCGCTTTCGAAAGTACTTTTTCTCGTTCAACATACTCAGCCATAATCATTCTCCTTTCGGCGGTTGTGGCATCATCTTTGCTCCACAATGTGGGCAATAGTCAGAACGCAATTTATTTTTTCTGTTGCACCACGCATAATCTTCTTTGTAAACCTTTTTATGACATACTGAACAATAAACTCCTGCATTTGCACAATCGGTTAACGATACCCAATATCCACATTCCTGCACCGTTATGCCATTGCTGATAAGGTGGTCGGCAATCTTCTTAATCTTTTCTTCAAACCACCATTCGTCAAGCACCCTCCCCTCAAAAGGTGCTTGCTTCAAAATCTCCACCAGCTTTTCCCTAACATCCATCAGCCATTACCTCCATCCATTTTTGCTCCGCAGCTTGGGCAGTAATCATACACATCTGCATCAATATCAGCGAATTTGTACGGCTCATCGCGATTGCACACCGAGCATACTCTTGCAAGTTTATGTGGGACGCTAACCCACCGCCCATGCCGCACCGGAGCAACGTCGGCGGAGGGAATTTCATCAATCAGTTTTGTATCATATTCACAACCGTCATGTAACCCTAAAGAATACTCATCATGAATGTCCTTTTTAAGCCAGACTAATCGTTTTGCAAAACGATTTTTCAACGCTTCAAGTTCAATGTATTTAGTCATTGTCGACCTCCTCATTATCACAGTTACCAGAGCAATCACCCAAAGAGACAGAGGTATGAATACAGGGGCAAAGTTCTAGTTTAGCCATTATTAACTCTCCTATTCCAAAGTGCAGCATATATTGGCGATAGTTGCTCTTGTGAACCTCTACACACCTAAAGGCACGTAGCTTCCACTGTTCATTTAAGCGAACAGTCTAACAGTCTCTACATTCGATTAAAACTTAGTAAAACTTACGAGCCCATAAGCAAGTAAGCACCACATGATAATTACTGCAAAGACCGCCAGAGTAAACACTTACGCCAAACTTAGAAGTTCCAAGAATGTGCTGTAAGTATTTAAGGTTCTCTTCGCTAGACTCTTGACGTTAGCAATAGCCTGCGACCACTTCTTCTCAGAACTGGATTTTTCTATCTCACGTATGAAGTACCGAGCTGCTATGTTATAGCTTGCCGATAAATCACAGTTGTAAATCTTACCGTTAGTGAACTGACATAACTCATATGTTGGAAGATTCGCTTTGTTTCCACGTAAAACGTACCCGCTTCCATCATAAGCAAGCTTACTGGTGTTGTAAGGACATACTCTTGAGATACGTATTCCGTGTCTATGAGCCTTGTGCAGTACCAGCTGCTGTATCGTGTTCTTCTTCCACATATGCAGCTTTTGCTTCTTAGAGCCACGCTTCTTGCCTTTGATATCCAGATGCTCAAAGACTATCACATCTACCTGATACTCAAGGGCAAGCTCTGAGATTGCGCTTGCAATATGCCTTGCCAGTTCATCGTTTTTAAATTTGGCTATGCGCCAAAGTTTAGCAGTGTTCTTAGGACCCTGTAAGCGGCTGACCTTCTTGATTTTGTTAAGCGTATGGTAAAGAGAGTCTTTATCACTCTTGAAATTAATAAATTTCCGTTTAAGGACAGTACCTTCTTTGTTCATAACGCAACAGGTAGCGTCAGTATTAAGCCCTAAATCGACTGCTAACACTAAATCTTTAGATGTAGTAAGTTTTACATTCTCCTCAAAGCTGAAACGTAAGAACCACTTCTTATGTTTCTTTTCAAGCGTCGGCACTGACAGCTTGCTACCAGCAGACTGCTTACGGATGTAATCTATATCAGTATGCTTAAGCGTAAACGGTACCCATATCCAGTCGTTGTTAACGAAAAGCTTTAAGATTACACTGTCAGCATCCATTAAAGAACCATCATATGTATTATCTTTGTAGAATGTTGGCAGCTTGTTAAGATTTACCTGTAAGGTTGGTCTCTTACTAGTCTGATTAGAGTTCAACCAGTTTTCCAGGTTAGAATAGTAACTCTGTAAATGTCCTAAAGCTATGTTAATAGCACTACGTCTTAAATAACTTGGAAGCTTGGGAAACTGTTTATCGAATTCTGAATATTTTGCTTGATGACTCTTTGTAGAATGTATCAGTCTTTCAGCAAAACCCTTGCGTTGCTTACTATCTGTAACTGAGCTGATTGCTGACCACTCGTTATCGAATGTAGAAACACAGAAAGAAACTGCACGTTGATAGATTTTAATCGTAGGATAAAAAATCTTACTGGTATGTTTTAATTCAACAGCATAACTCGATGTTGTTTTCATACGCTCGCAGCTCCTTTCTACTAAAGATATTCTGTTAGACTTGTTCTAACTGATATAGTATTTTTAACACATAAATGAACAGAAAAGAAGTAAAAAAAATAAAAACAAAAAATGTAGCGTTAACTCACGACTAAGGTCACGAGTGTGCACTTATGCTACTATCATCAAAATATTTCCGAAGAATACCACCAGCTGATGGAATTGTTGCTTTACATTGTGAGCACTGAGGGGCTTTATTCTTTTCATCCCACTCTGCTTTACCACCACAGAAAGGACAAGGGTCTAATTCAGTCATTATTTTGCCTCCTTTCGCATATCTCGCATATCTCCGCACTTATGGTAACCAAACGGGAAAAAATGAGCCGATGGACAAGCATCGCAGAAAGCGCAGTGGTCGCACGGGTCGTATGTGAGCGGCTTAATTTGTACAAACACAGCATCCATATTAATACAAATCCTCCGAAAACAATTCTTTCTCGCCTGTATCACGTTTATGCTGACGAGTAGTAGCACTCATTTGACCATTGGTCATAGCAATATTGTATGCTTCATAACGATTATAAAAGTTATTCTTTTCATCAAGAAAACCTTCAATTGCGGCTTCACGAGGAGGAGTAATACCGGCATCATGCATAGCGGAATAAATGTTGCCATGACGAATACCACCAAATACTGCGCCTGTACGAGTATCTTTAATTGCAGCACAAATAATCATAAGTTGGTTACTCCTTTTTTTAAGGTTATAGAAAGTATAACATAGAATTGGAAAGAAGTCAAGAGGTTAAGCTAAATTTTTTAATTTTTAAAATTAAAAGTTTAAGTAAATAAAAAAGGTTAAGTTAAAAAATTTAAACAAAAAAGAAAACCCCTAAAGATGTTACTCTTTAGGGGCCACTCCAAAAGCGGTAGGACTTTGCAGAAATCAGGTAGGAGGTTGAATCTGTAAAAACTTTTGGAGTGTTAATCTTTTGTTTCTATGAGGGAGGAGTGCCCTCTGGTGCGTCGTCTGGGGCTCGAACCCAGAAAAATTCCCGCCTTAAAAGGGCGGTGCCTTACCAATTTGGCCAACGACGCATATAGAGGAGAGAGAAGGCGTCTAGAACACCCGTGAGCTTAGCACTCTCTCTGTTTGCATATATCTCACTAAAAAAATAAATAATGTAGTAGCTATGACCCGGTTTCATGGTCAATTACGAAGAGCAGTTAAAAGTTGTTATCTTTTACATAAAATCTCTCTTCAACCTCTTACGAGGGACTAAGCCGTATCATCCGGTTTTCCCGGCTCATTTCGACCTACGGATTTGTTACCTACCGCTGTACTACTTACTAACCTGTCTTTGTTAGTCCCGACCCGTCTTTCCTTTATCAAGGAGCAACTGCCGTTAGCCATTATTTATTTTATACCCTGCGTTTTTCAGGGCAACAGTTTAATGACTTGTTGAGGTCAAAGAATTTTAAACTTAATAATACGCAGCCATGGAACCGATGAAACCGATAGTAGCGATTGCAATCAGAAGCGCAACGCCAGCAATCGCAGTTCCTACGATGCTACAAATAAAGCCAGCCTTACGAATCCCCTCGGTGTTGCCAGCATTCTTCGCCTTGTTAGCCATTACGATACCAATGATACCGCAGATGAGACCGATAATAGCTCCCAGACCGAAGAAGCAAGAAGCTGCTGCGACGATACCCAGAACCAGAGAGGCGACTGCCTGATTGTGGTTGTTGGTGTTAATCATAGAATTATCTCCTTTTTTTTATTTTAATATTAATTTTTTATGGAGCGGGTAATGGGACTTGAACCCAACTCTCTACTTAAAAAGTAGATGCTCTACCTACTGAGCTACACACGCATATAAGCAAGTAATAGTCCTACTTGACCACCGAAAGGTCTCAGACAGCATTAGAATTTTGCATGTTAAACATGTCTGGTTAGCATATTGGTTTCTGCCTCTTTCGTTCGCACGGGAGTTTAACCCATGTACAACCTCCCCCTTGATTAACCAAATCACAAGGCTTCATTGATTGCAAACACCATCGAAAAAATTTACTCAGCTATATATTACTTGCATGGAGCGGACGACGAGATTCGAACTCGCAACAGCCAGATTGGAAATCTGGAACTCTACCAATTGAGCTACACCCGCGTGGTTTGAAATACTAGACGCTATGTAAGAAAGGAGAACACCAATGAAAGTCGCAACATAAAAACTATTAGCTTAGAATTTTCTTTTTATCATCAAATTTGCTGTATGCGTCTAAAAAGCTGTTGTTTATAATAGATTATTTAATTGTAGGTAGATTAGAAAGAAATGGCAGGGGCGGTAGGAATCGAACCCACACGTGCTGATTTAGAGTCAGCTGTCCTAGCCGTTAGACCACACCCCGAGAATAAAATTACGTTACTAGACACTAATTTTCTTTTTATATCCAAAAAAAGTAGAATGTAAGTTTGCTGTTCGTGTCTAAAATTTCTTTTGCCATTTGGTTTGACTATTTATTATTGTAGTTACACTATATCACAAAGATAAACCGTTGTCAAGTGGTTAGCTACATTTTTTTGAAAAATATTTCATTGAATTGGGAAGTCTTGGAAGCTTTTGAAGAAATACGTGCGATGAACTTTTCTTTTGTTTTATTTTACAAGACACTTTTTTTTGAAATAGCGAATATTTTGGCTTGCTCCTAAGCTTCCAAGTCAAAATAATAGCTAAATGAAAACATATTAAAAAGTATATGTAAATTTTCCTAGAAGGTTGTTGCTGTAAGTGTCTTTGTTTTGTTAAGTGTTTTACTGTTGATGGTTATAGTATAACACAGGAAAAAACAAAAGTCAATAGGTTAACGAAAGTTTTTTGAAAAAGTTTTTGCAGATGTTTCACGTGAAACTTAAAAAAGCTTAAGTGAAACTCTTCTCATAAATCTCCTCAGTAGTAGGAACACCTACGACATCAATCCCGTGCTTATCCATGTACTTAAGAGTATGAGCCTCCAGAACACGAATTTGCTTCAGGAACTCCTGCATAGACTTATCCAAGTCACGATGGTAACGCTCTAGCACCCGCTCGCGAGCAATCTTCTTACCAGTCTCCAGGTCAAAAGTATCACCGTCATCAGTGTTACACTTAGCCTTACACTCATAGGTGTCCTTCATGAAGTTATAAGAACTTGTCTTAATGGGCATGAGGTGTGTGCCAGCATTAATGCAAATCTTATCCATAATAGTGACAACATCATTAGAGGCATTAGCAATGCGAGCCTTGACTTCATTCACAGGAGGATTAGAAGGTTCAGAAAGATAATTAGAAGAGTCTAGATTATCTTCATGATACTCATAGAACACACCTGTGGAAGCATGAGGACAAGAAGTGGAGTCACAGGTAGCTTTGATGTAATTAACTTCTGGACACAGAACGCTAGAGTCGGAGGTCTGGTAGACCTTTAGAGGCAGCTCTGGATATGTGGGATTGTCGAATACTGGGTCTAGAACTTCGTGGAAATTAGAAGTTGAGTTGGAGGGGACGTAGGTACGAGATGTGTAGGCTTTGATGTGATACTTCTTGGGAGTATCTGGGGAAGTTAGGACGTGAAGGGCTAGATAGTCCTTCGGAGAGGTGGAAAGTAGGTGACGTAGACGAGAATTTGTAGACATTGTGAATGAACTCCTTTTTTAGAATAGTTTAGATTAGATTTTAGATTTTGTTAGTTGAAATTTAAATTTATTTTTTGTTAGTTGAAATTTAGATTTATTTTTGAAATGATTTTTTCGATGATGTTAGTATAGCATAGGTTGGAAGGAAAGTCAATAGGTTAAGTTGAGTTTTTGGAAGAAGATTTGGTTTGTTCAAAAAAAGACTCTTCAAAAAAATTTGCACTATTTTGTAATTTTTCTGGGTCTACAGAATTTTTTAAAAGGTCATTAGTATTTTCGGTAGTTGGGTCTTCTATAAAAAATCCGCGTTGCTCTAAGATTGCAAAAAGATTGTCAAAGCCTACTGAATCAGAAGACATGCGTTTATTGATGTAAGAGATAGTGCGAATTGAACAATGGAGTGTATCTACTATTTTTTGATAGGTATAACCTTGTCGTAAGTAGTAGGCTATTTTAAGTCGTTGATTTAGATTAATGTATTCTTGGTCTACACAAAGAGTGCGAAGAAAAAGGTCTACCTCTTCTTCTGTGGGAAGGAGAGAAAGAGCTTTGGAAAGAGGAGGGTAGTGGACTTTTGGGGGAGTAATTGATTTTGGGGCTTTGTGAGGCTTATAGTCTTTTAAAGATGCCATTGATTGGAATACCTCCTTTCTTTTGAGTGGGTTGGATATGAAAGGCATAAAAAATTACAGAAAAATTTAAAAATAGTTACAAAATGGTTACAAAAAGGTGTTAAGATTGCGTTAAGAAGTCTTGAAACCGTTGAAAATAAAAGGTTTCTCGCCCCCCTGGAAGAAAACCAGAAAACAGGACTTTAGCGTGCTAAAGCGAGGGTTCGAGCAAGCCGATTTTTTTCACCCTTGGTCGTGTTTTCCCACTTTCCCCCACTTTCCACCACTTTTACCCCTTTTTTCGCCTCTAATTCCCCACTTTCCCCCTCTTTTTCATCATTTTTTCGCAACTTTCCCCCACTTTTGTTATTTTTACCATTTCCTCACTTTATTTATGATGTTACTAAACACTTGTATTACTAAACAACAAAAGTTGAAACAAAACTTAATTTTAAAAATTAAAAGTTAAAACAATAAAACTTAATTTTAAAAATTAAAAGTTAAAACAATAAAACTTAATTTAAAAAATTAAACCCCAATTCAAAACTTAATTTTAAAAATTAAAAAATTCATCCTACTCCAACGGAACGCTCTCTTTATCGAACCTCAGCACATCCCTCTCATTCAAAAGATACCCACCAGAAGACATAATATCCCTACCATCTCTACCATCTCTACCATCTCTACCATCCTTGTCCTCATTATCCTCATTATTTTCCCTTTCCCCACGTCCAGCCCAATAACATCCCTCTTCCAATCCTAGAACAATCTTCCTAATAAATCCATAGGGTTTCACTCTTTTAACCCTTTTATCTATATCTCCTTCATCATCTTCATCCATATCATCCCCTTCATTAACATCCCCATCTTCATCCCCATCACTCATATCTTCTCCATCACACCAAATCCTAACTCTCTCCTTCTCAATCTTATCCTCAAAAATCCCCTTCAAAAGATAATTCATATCTTCTTCTCTCAGAAAAAATTCATACTTATTAAAAATCCCTCTATCCCATTTTCTTTGACTTTCCTCTAATCTCTCTTTTTTCGCCCCATCTACTTCCCGTTTTTCTTCTATCACATTTTCCGCTTCATTCAAAATACTTTCCTTAAACTCAAACTTCTCACTTAAGTCCTTAAACAATCCTTCATCGACCAAATATCTCTTTCTATTACCACCCTTAAACTTTTCATCCAAATATTTCTCATCCAAATTAAACCCCATCAACACAACACTATAGACATACTCCCCAATACCATCAAATTTCCCTCTATCTACATCACTAACTCTAACTTTCTTATAGTACAAATCTGTAAACTTAACATTCTTGACAAATAAACCTCTTTTGCTATTATTAATTATATCAAAGCTATATTCGTCATAAGTCATATTATGATTATTAGAACTATTGGTATTAACTTCAATATTCCCATACACCCTGTTATACTTATGAAATTTCGACTTTAACACATTTCTATAAAAAGAATTTAAAGCTTCAAAAAGCATATCATCATATTCTTTAAAGCTTTCTCTTCCCAGCATAATTTTCCTCCTTTCTTCCTTAATTTTACAAATTAAGGTTTCCTCCTTTCTTAAAAATTTAAATAACCTTAAAAGCAAAACTCTTAAAACTCTACCGAATTAAAAAGCTCCTCATAATAAGCATCATCGTGCACTTCTTGCTTAGGCTTAGTCTCACTCTTATTGCTTTCAATCTTCTTATTCACAGTTCCAGTTTCAACTTCTTCATTCCCATCTTCAAAATCTTCAACACTTTGAACCTCATTAGTAATTCCAACTACACCAGTTTTACTTTTACTACCTTTAACCTTTTTAACAGCTTTACCAACCTTATTAGTTTCCCCAACCTTATCAGCCTTACTATTTTTTATTCCTCTTATTTCATTAAAACTTTCTCCGCAGACCTTCAAACATACTTTTTCCATAGGGATACTTTTATTCCCAAGTTCAAGTGTAGTTATTCCATCCATAACTAATTTTCTGCATTTAGCTTCAACTTCTTTAATGAAGTCCTCGTCATATTTAGTCATATCTTGAACAATCTTAACTTTTTTATTAACAATGCATCCTTTTTTGGTTTTATAAGTAATAGTCTTAATTAAATTTTTATTTTCAAGGTCTTGAATAATTCTACTTAAACCAGACTTATTTATATTTAAAGACTGTTTAATCTCTTCAAAAGTAACACTAACATTTTCACTGATAAATTTACTATCAAGCACATCAGTGTTGATTTCTTTCCCGTTCTTGTCTTTAGCCTTACTTTTATTATTTCTAAGAGAAACATTTTTTGACATAGAAATATTATAGATTACAGAATAAACCTCCCGCTCTTTCGGGGTTAAATCATTTCTATTTAAAAAGGGAAAAGTGATAATTATATATGGAACATGATTCTTAGCTCCAGTTAAATGCTCATAATAATCAATCACACTTCTTTCTGTAATATGATAAATATTATTATTATTGTTTTTATTATTTTTTGCCATAATTTTACTCCTAGTAAATTTTAAAGTCATTATAGTGCCTAAAGCTATTATGACCCTCTTAGTCTTTATCATTATATCCTAAGCAAAATAATTTGTCAATAGGTTAAAGAAAAAATTTTAAAAAAATTTTTAAAGACAAAGATAGCGTGGCTAAATATATATATTGCGCGCAAATTGTTTTTAGAGAATTTTTTTAGAGGTAAAAAATTTTACATATTAGTGTAACTAATTTTTAAGTGGCCGTGACACCCAAAAACTGACGAACGCAGTGAGGAAAGTTTTTGATGGTGTCACCCACATTAAGGAGAAGGTAAGATTATAAATTTATTTTTTTATAAATTTAATTTTTAAAATTAAAAAATTT
>OBLI01001032.1_pt1 | contig 28371 bp, 28 predicted proteins | sample 1519701 | NCBI WGS metagenome assembly OBLI01 (sample SAMEA3663005, study PRJEB22513) | pig gut metagenome | biome: pig gut; feature: pig-associated habitat; material: faeces | place: France | collected 2012 | reverse complement strand
GAAACGAGGTCTGCGAAGCAGGAAGCCCATTGGCTTTAGACAATGGGTAGTTCACTGTTGGTATTTAAGTGGCGTAGCAATAAGGAAACGAATGTGAAATGAAAATGACAGGGAGGGCATTGTATGGGCAAACTCAGTAAGAATCGGATCATCTCGCTGCTTGCAGCCATCTGCATGTTGCTCGTGGCACTTATGCCGCTTCAGACAACGCAGGCGAAGGTGATGATTTCCGGCGATATGACAGTGAATGTTGGGCAGAACTGTCCGGTTGAGATCTCCGGAACAAGCAGGAAACCAAAGTGGTCGAGTTCGAACAAGGCGGTCGCGACCATTAATTCCAAGGGCTGGCTGAATCCGCTTTCGCCGGGAAAAACGACAATCACGGCGAAGATCGGGAGCAAGAGCTATAAGTGCAAAGTCACGGTAACGTATTTTAAAGATGTCAGTATTTCCGTAAACAAAAGCAATAGCTACAGGAAAGCTTCGGGCAATGTCCGCAATGCTTTTTCCGGTGGACAGGCTGCGGATCTTGCGCTGTCTTGCTTTGGTATGGATAAGTCGGGCGGTGCGGCGACTTATAATCATCCGAACGGTATCGCGACGGATGGCAAGCGTTTCTTTGTTTGCGATTCGTGGAACAACCGTGTTCTCGTGTACAACGCTCTGCCGACATCGGCTTCCGCAAAGCCGGCGCTTGTGTTGGGACAGAGCAATTTTACAAGCAGCAGCTGCGGATATGCATTGGATCAGATGAACTGGCCGGTCGGTGTGGCGGTGGCAAATGGAAAGCTTTATGTTACGGACACGCATAATAATCGTGTGCTTGTCTGGAATTCCATCCCGACGACAAATGGGCAGAAAGCGGATTACGCGATTACATCGTTCGGAAGCGCTTCGGATGATGCGATTATCTGGCCTTGGGCGATCTGGACGGACGGAACCAAGATGATCGTGACGAACACGCGGGACGGTAAGATTATTTTTTGGAACTCCGTTCCGACGGAGAAGGACACAAATGCAGACTATGTGATTCAGACGGAAGGCACGCCGCGTACGATCGTTACCGACGGAAACTGGCTGTTGGTCGGGGATCACAATATCGGTGGCAGTCATGCGGGGTCCAGAGTGTGGACGTCCTATCCGAAGTCTGCAAATGATCATGAGGATTTTCAGTATTCGCTGGAAGCGGGACAACCGGGCGGATGTATTGCGGATGGCAAACTAGTGCTGCTTGATGCGGGCAAACTGCTGATTTATAACAAGTTGCCAAAATCTTCGGCAGCGATGGCGAAGCCTTCTTTGACTGTGGGTAACGGAGAGTCCCACAGTTCAAGTAACAAATATTATTACTTTGGCACGGGTGATTACAACCAGTGTGTTTACGCAGGCGGAAAACTTTATGTCAGTCTCTACAATGCAAACAAAGTTGCCGTGTTCAACGGCTTGCCGAAGAAGAGTACCGCGAAACCGAACTATGCTTTGAGCGGAAAAGTGACCGGAAGCACATTGCTCAGTAACGGTCTGATCATGAATCCGAATGTGGCGACGAATGGTAAGAATCTCGTTGCGGTCTCCGATTTTGACTGGACACTTTCCGTGTGGAAAAACATTCCGGACAGTAGTGCGGTCAAGGCAGACATGGTCTACACCTTTGATCCGGCTGCCTCTCCGGTCGATGTGCAATATTATGGTAAAAAGCTTGTAGTTGCGACAAGAAATTCACTCTACATCTGGAACAGTACGCCGACGAGCGGACAGAAGTGGAACAGCGCCGTGGTCGGTACGATCGGAACGGTCAATATGCAGGGAATCGATGCGATCGCGACCGGTGGAAAGTATTTCTTTATCTCGGATTCGAAGACGAATAAAGTGTATGTATATGATAAAGTCCCGAACCGTACAACGAAGCCGGTTGCAACGATTAAAGGTGTGCACGGCTCGCTCGCTTCCAATGGAACGCTCCTTACAGTATCCGGCAATGTTGCCTCCTCATCGGTGGGCGGTGATCTGTGCAAGACGGTTACGATCTATGATCTGAGCAATCTGAAAAATATAACGAAGCAGCAGGTACATGAATTTACCTATAAGGGAGAGCATAAGACGTTCAATTTCGCAACGGACTGCGTAATCACAAAGGACGGTAAACTTGTTGTGGCGGATCAGGGGGACAATTACGTGCTGATCTGGAATGATTATAAGAATGCGGTCAGCGGTAGCGAGCCGGACTGTGTTCTGGGGCGCGGCAGCACCTATTATGATTCTTCAATGCTCACGGGAAATATACCGGGGCGGCCGGTGGATACGATTGGTGTGACCGGAAAAGACTCGCTGGTGATGCCGACGTTCCTTGCATACGACGGAAATTATCTGTGGGTCGGTGAGTTTAAGTTCAGCAGCCGTCTGCTTCGATTCAGCGGAAAATTATAAAGTTGTTTATAATTTTGATCGTAAAAGGGTACTTGAAAATCCAAGTACCCTCATGTATAATCTACTTAGGAAGTGAATCGGATATGACTCCGATTTGCCCTCGGTAAATTAAGCTAAATAAAGAATAGCATCCTAAACTTTGGACGGTAGAGGATGCTATTTCTTTTTGTTACTATGATTATCTATGTAAGATAGAGCCGCGAAAACTACTAACAATAGAGTAAGCACTTCCATTGTGTTCATAGGGCATCACCCACTTTCGTAATACTAGAGGGCATCTAACAATCGGAAAATCACATCCTGCTTCCTGTTCGATGATACAATGAAATTATCTCAAAAATAGAACGTATGTTCAATCAGGATGTTGAAGAAGAGGTGTATGCATGAACCACATGATAGATCCGATATACGATACAAATTCGCAGATTTTGATACTTGGCAGTTTCCCGTCCGTGAAGTCGCGCGAGCAGCAGTTCTTCTACGGGCACAAGCAGAATCGATTCTGGAAAGTGCTTGCGGGCGTACTTGGATGCGACGTTCCGCAGTCGGTCGAGGAGAAGAAAGCAATGCTGCTTTCGCATCATATTGCGGTATGGGATGTGATCCAAAGCTGTGAGATCGAAGGATCATCGGACGCGAGTATCCGTGATGTTGTGCCGAATGATCTCGCACGCATTTTAAATACCGCTGATATCCGGGCTATCTACACAAACGGTGGCAAAGCGCATGAGCTGTACGGTAAATATATTGAGCCGGTAAACGGCATTGCGGCGCAGAAGCTTCCTTCGACCAGTCCTGCCAATGCAGGGTATTCGCTGGAACGACTGCTTGCGGCATGGTCTGTAATCCGGGAAAATTTATGACAAAAAAAGTCCGTCGAGGGAATTACCTACGGCGGATTTGTATTTGAATCGCTTTCGCGAATTATTTTTAGTCGGAACTGACAGCACCCCAACCCCCATTGGCTAAAACACAACAGCTCCTTTTGATGGTTCTATCATAGCAACGGAATGTGAACGTGTTGTGACAAAGCACTGAATACTTTATAAAAATTGGAAATAAATTCTAAACAAATCCTGCAACCGATCCGCTTCCGTTGTCGTGTATATAGGTGAAACACATGTAGCGTCATGTGTGGTGCCTTAATGGGGTACCGCAGTATGCCGTTCACGAAGAGGAAAAAAGATGGAAGATCACGAAATTATCAACTTATATTACGACCGGGCGCAACAGGCAATCACCGAGACGAGCAGCAAATACAATGCGTACTGTATGCACATCGCGCGTGCCATCCTTGGGGACGAGGAGGATGCCAAGGAGTGTGTTAACGACACATGGCTGAAAGCGTGGAACACGATTCCGCCACAGAAGCCGAAGCATCTTGCGGCGTATCTCGGCAGAATCACGCGCAACGCATCGATCGACCGCATGCGTACGCGGACGCGAAAGCAGCGCGGAGGACATGAGACAGAACTGGTACTCGAGGAACTGCAGGATTGTATCGCGCACTCTACAAATGTGGAGCGCGAGATCGAGGGACGTGAATTGACGGCAGCGATCAATGCGTTTCTCGGAACACTTTCCGCTTTTGACCGGAATGTGTTCGTCTGCAGGTACTGGTATCTGGACCCGGTGCGCGACATCGCGAAAGCGACGCATGCCAGTGAAAGCAGGATCAAATCCATCTTGTTCCGCCTCAGAAAGAAATTAAGAGTGTATTTAGAAGAGGAGGGATTATTATGATGGACGAGAAGAAATTATTGGATGCGATGTCCGACATTGATGAGAACTACATTCAGGATGCGAAGAATTTTCGGGAGCGCAAAGTCGTCCGCGGGCGTTTCGCGGCAAAAAGCGTAGCCGCCGCAGCCATCGTTGTGCTTTTGGCAGGAACGACGGTGTACGGGGCAACCGTGCTCGTGAAGCAGCTTCACATGAAAGGATATACGAGTGTTGAGAATCTTGCAAAGGACCATGACATCAAACCGTGGCAGTCCAATATCGGATATCAGGATGCCGACTTTAATGAAGAAGGATTTAAGGATCTTACACCGAAGGCTTTTATCGATATTCTGACTGCAACCGATGCGGATCAGGAGTATACGATCGAGCGGGGCAAAGCGACCGATAAGTGGAACCGTAAACTGATCGGGACAGACGTGGATGACGAGTTCCAATATTTTGAAGCCTATGATTACGATCACCTGAGTGATGCTTTGGCGGATTGGAACATTCCGCTGGATGTCAGTTATATCGAGGAGAAGTATTCGCGCCTTGCCGGAGAGTACGGCTGCGACTTCTACTATGCGGATGACAGCAAAAAGGATTGCCTGCAGTCACGCTTTTTCTCAGGATTTCGCGATGCGGACGAGAATTTCGTAAGTGTCGAACTGGCATCAGACCAGCGCTCGACAAACGAAGATCCGTACGAGCTTTATTCCGGCAACATCAACATCAGCTACTACACAACGAAGGACGGCGTGGAAGTCTATATGACAAACACGAAGGGAAAAAGCGGTAAGACTTATATGACCGCCAATGTCTACACGGAACACGACCGACTGACGATCGGAATGTACGGTAATTTCGCGGCGGATGAAGCAGAGAAGATCCTTGACAGTCTTAATGTTGCGGAAGGTTTGCACATTGATACGACGAAGTAAATATAAATTTCTATTTGACGCTCGTCAAATAGAAATGAGCGGACTCAAGGCGGATTTGAGTTCGCTTTTTACGTTATAGAATAATATTTGACGTGCGTCAAATATTGAGATAATATATAGGAAAAGACTTGACGTGCGTCAAATAGAGAAAGGAGAGAACCGCCGCATGAAACATAATATTGTGATGGAAACGCAGGATCTCACATATTTGAAATGGTCCCATATTCGAAGTTCGAGTGGCACCGCCGGAACTTTTTTGAAATCGGAATCGGAGATTTCCGGGAAAAAGATTTATTATAAGCTATCCAATTTTGATACGGTAAATGGTGTGATCGGACATGAATGCATAAACGAGATCATAGTGGATCGGCTGCTTACGCTATTAGGGGTGGAGCATCTTTCCTATGAACTGATCCATGCAGATATCGAGGTTGAGGGAAAAATATACAATACCTTTCTGTGTGCTTCCGAAGATTTCAAAAAGCGTGGAGAGAGCAAATTGGCATTGGATGATTATTACAGAACAGCAGCGAATAAGGCGGAATCGCATTATGACTTTTGTGTGCGCTGTGGATGGAAAAAATATATCGATCAGATGATCGCAATCGATTACCTGATACTGAATCGGGATCGCCACGGTGCCAATATTGAAATTCTCAGAAATTCAAGGACACATTCCGTACGCATTGCTCCGTTTTTTGACCATGGCTTGTCCTTGTTATATTCCTGTATGTCGGATGAAGCGGCCGAGAAGTTTGACATTATGGAAGATAAACGCTGTCAGAATTTTATCGGTGGCTATTCGTGCTTCCAGAATCTGGAACTGATCAAAGGGGAAGGCGATGTCTTTTCAAACAAATTGAAGGAATCGGATCGGGGTATCATTTTTGAAGGTCTGGAAACACTTTTATCGGATGTTTTTATGGATAAGATTTGGAATATGATTTATGAGAGGTATCAGGTATATGAAAATCTATGAAATCATCGATGAAGAGAATGCAATGTCCGCGGGAGTTCTGCTCTATTATGAGAAAGAGAAAACCTGCATCGCAGAGTTGCCGGAATATCTGGATGAGTGGACGGCGCCGTTTCTTTTTTCGGTTTATGTCAAAAAGCATATTTTCACGATTCCGCGTGACATCAGTTTCTTATGGGTGAAGGAGCGGGTGATTCCAAGTGGCAGACAAAACATCGATGCAATTTTAAAAAATCATCACATGAAATCCTATGATGAGATGAAATTTCTTGAAATATCAGAAGGAAGATGTTCGCAGGACAGTCTCTACATCAGGAAAATCGATCGTCTTCCGGATTATGTGGTTGAGCGGCAGAAACACAATCTGGTGGAGTGTGTGCCAATGGATGAGCATGCACTGCTTTGCTTTTTTGCAGATCAGACAGTCCGAAAGATGGAACTTGCGCAATTGACCGGTGTGGAGGATATTGAGAAAGTTCTTAAGCATGAAGCGGTATACCAATCCGCCAAAATCGGAACAGGGGGATATTATGTTACATTCAATGATTCCATCGATATACCTGCAGGGACTTTGTATGAAGCAGGTGTTGTCATTCCGTTAAAACCAAAGGATTTCAAAGTGTTTGTGTGCAAAAATGTGTTGGATACAACGGAAAGCAGCAACCTGTTGGAATGTACGCGACAAAATATCTCATACCTGGTCAACCAGGAGCAGTTGGAACCGATTAAGGAGGAAGTGCGGGGAAATTTATACCTTAAGGGAGAGGTATTGAGCACGAAGTGGTAGGATATTGATACAAAAAAGCACTGCAAACTCATTATTTACGGGTTTTCCAGTGCTTTTTGCCTTGATAAAGAATAAAAATTTAAGTTTTGCTAAGTTTCACTTGCATGAAACGCTTGTCTTACAGATCCCTGCATGCAATCGTGCCGAGCATACTTTCCGCATGAAGTACGGCATTGTTGACCGCCATACCCATGACATGTGCCGCGAGCGTTCCGACGACATTGACATCGGAAGCGACTTCGCCGACCGAACATGCGTAGATTGAATCGCCATCTGCCATGGTGTGCACAGGGCGGATGGTGCGGGCGTATCCATTGTGTGCCATGGATGCGACTTTGCACAGTGTGGTCTTGTCCATCTTTGCGTTGGTAATGATCGCACCGATGGTCGTGTTTGTGTTGGATAATTTCTGATCTTCCGCGAGTTTGTACAGAAGATCTTCGCTTGAAACCAGATGTCCGTCTTTGTGGCATCCGGCAAGAAGCCTGCCGGTCTGCATATCATAGACATCGCCCAAAGCATTGACGGCGACGATCGCACCGACCATCAATTCACCGATCTGGACGGCGTAGCAGCCGATGCCGCTTTTCATGCAGTTCTCCGGTCCCATCAGTTTGCCGACGGTGCAGCCGCAGCCGACACCATAGTTGCCCTGCGGCACGGAGCTGTATGAGGCATTTTTGCAGGCACGGTACGCCATTGCTTCGTCCGGGCGCACATCCGCGCGGCCGAATCCGAGATCAAAGATATCCGACTGGCAGACGAGCGGCACGACGGTCGGACCGACTGCAAGACCGATACCACGCTCTTCCAGATAGTTCATGACGCCGGTCGCTGCGTTTAATGCGTAGGCGGATCCACCGGACAAAAGCAATGCATGAAGCCCCTTGCAGTCCGCCACCGGATTTAACAGTGGAGTTTCTCTGGATGCGGGACCGCCACCGCGGACATCCACGCCGGCAGGTGACTGTTTGTCAAACAACAGAACCGTGCATCCGGTTCCGGCTTCCTGATCCTCAGCATGTCCGACTTTGAATCCGCCGATCTGCATGATATCAATTTCTTTTAATACTGTCTCATTTGTTTCCATAGAAAACCTCTTATTTATTTACTGTGTGCCACAATGCGTTACAGATCGCGGTGGCAATGATCAGACAGCTTGCAGCTTCCAGAACGATATTGAGTGCCACGCCCACAAACATTGCACCGTAGAATGCCCAGAATCCCTTGCCAGCGAACACACCGTAGATATCCGGATACTGTGCGATCATGAAGTCGCGCAGGAAAAAGGCCATAAATCCGAGAAACAGAATTGTGTTGGTCAAAGGCGCAACAAGGCATGAGATCGCTGCGTTGAGCGAACGTTTTTTGCTGACCTTATTTAATCCTTTAAACAGGAATGCAGGAACGAGTCCGACCAAAATACGGGGAACAATGGTGACAACGATCGTCTGCCATGGGATGATACCGAACATGGCGAGCGATTCCGGCTGCATGAGGCTTGATATACCGAATACCAATCCGAGGAATGCTCCGGCTTTCGGTCCGAGAAGAACCGCGCCTACGGCTACCGGTACGACGATAAATGTGATCTGTGTAATGCCGATGCGCAAATATCCGAGCGGAGTGAACGCCATCAGAATTACAATTGCTGTGAGCAGAGCAGTCTCTGCCATAGTGACGATTTTGCTTCTGGAAACAGAAGCTGTAGCTGTGTTACTCATATGAAATTTACCTCCTACTTCCGTTTCTCCTTATTGAGAATACGGTGTCTTAATGAGTTTGTCCGTCCGGGAAAAAGCGAGCATGTCAGAATAGCTGCTGCACACAGTCAGCTTCCTGATGCGTTCGGATATTCCGTAAACAAACGATTTTTATTATAGGACTTACGTTGGAATATTTCAATAGGACGGACGATTTCTACCACTTGGCAGCGAATTATTACCACTTACCGGAAATCTATTTACAGAATGAGGCCTTTTGCATATACTCACATTAAACAAGACAAGAGATCCGCAATATACTGCAGATATGGATGATCTTTTGAAACTGTTTTAAACCGGAAATGCCCCATGTATTGCTCGGTGGCAATCTCGAACATTGCATGAAAGTATGCTTTGCATAGCGATGTTCGGTAATTAAGGAGTTTACCATGAAAATCAAAATCGAAATTGACGAAGGTCTGCAGGAGGACGAAGTCCTCATACGCTGCAGAGGCTTGACGGATGAGGTCGCACAGATTCAGAAATCCGTCAGCGATGTGGTCAATGCCGGACAGAAATATGTCTTCTACAAGGGAACGACAGAGTATTATCTGCAATTGGACGATATCCTGTTCTTCCAGACGGAGGGTGATGTCATTCACGCACACACGAAAGACGACATCTATGAGACAAAATACAAGCTGTACCAGCTGGAGGAGATGCTGCCGGGATTCTTTATGAGGATATCCAAGTCGGCGATCCTCAACACAAACCACATTTATTCCATCAGCCGCAACCTGACCGCATCAAGTACAGTCACGTTTGCAGAAACGCACAAACAGGTATTTGTATCAAGATATTATTACAAACCGTTGATCAGTAAATTAGAGGAAAAGAGGTTACATCAATGAAAATGAGTGAAAACATCGGAAAAATTTTATGGGGATTATTATTTCTTGTCGGCGCGGTCTATCTGATCGCAAGCAGAGTCTGGAATCTACCGACTGTCAGTGTGTTCAGTGTCATTCTCACTGTGTTTCTGGTATGGCTCCTTATTGAAGGTCTCCGTCATTTGAACTTCTGGGAAATTCTGTTCCCGATCGCCTTTTTCTGCATTATTTATGCAAAACCACTCGGGATTACCGCATTCACGCCTTGGCCGGTACTCGGCGCAGCGCTTCTCGGCAGCATCGGACTTTCCATGATCTTTAAGCCGAAAAAGCATCGCACATGGACGGTCGGAAATGGACAGAGTAACAGCTTCGGATCAACCAGCGAGCAGTGCAACGGAGAGAATCTTCGCTTTGACAACAGTTTTGGAGAGTCAATCAAGTACATCAACACCGACAATCTTTGCAGCGTATCGGTAGATAACAGTTTCGGATCGACTAGCGTATACTTTGATAATGCGATCATCCAGGGAGAGAGCGCATCGGTTCATGTCGATAACAGTTTCGGTGAGGTCAGTCTCTACGTTCCGCGCGCTTGGAATGTGGATGTCAATGTGGATAAAGCATTCGGCGGCATCAATATGCGTGGACGAATGGAAGGCACAAGCACACATCGCCTAGTCGTGACCGGTGAGACCAATTTTGGTGCACTGACGATCGTGTTTATTTAACATAGAATTATAATATAGAATGTTGTAAAATAAGAGGAGCAGACAGGCTTCTCTTGTTTTTTGATTAAGAATGAGGAAAAAAGAAATGAATATTGTAATTATAAACGGACAGAATCACAAAGGTTCAACTTATCATATCGGAAGAATGCTCGCTGAGCGCGTCAAAATTGACCGGCAGGTCGACAAAGTTGCACGGCAGATCCGGAGCCACTACGGAAATGCAAAACCGGGGCTTAAGACCAAAGCATGGTTTTATGCGATGCGCATGGTACAGTCGAAGTTCGGCTGGTGCGCACCGGACGTAAAATACTGGAATGAGATGGGCTGGACAAAGAAGGTTCGTCCGTGGAAAGGGATATAACATGAAGAAATTGATAGCATTGGTACTGGCAGTTGCGATGATGACCACCGCAGTTCCGCAGAATACGAATCAGGTATACGCAGCAACAAGTAAAGAAGCATCTGCTGAAAGTAAAAAAGTAACGCTCAGTGATTCAAAGATTAAATTGAAGATCGGAGAAACCTATCAGCTCACTGCCAAAGGCATCAAAGGATCGGTAAAGTGGAAAAGTAACAATAAGTCCGCTGCAACGGTAAGTCAGAAGGGATTGGTGAAAGCCAAGAATCCGGGAAAGGCAACCATCACACTGACCGGAGATAAGATTGGAACCGTAAAATGCGTTGTGCGGGTGAAAATCACACAGAAGCAGGCGCAGAAGCGTATAACTGCATTACAGAAGAAATATCCGGAAGGGCTGTCCTGGACAAACGAGAACAACGAATACTATTGGAGCGCCATCAACTGTTCTTGTTACGGTTGTATCGCTTTCGCGGGCGAAGTCAGCGATAAGGTATTCGGAAAAAATGCAAAGGTAACCACGCATAAGGATTTTGACAAGATTAAAGTCGGAGATCATATTCGTATCGGCGGTTATCATTCCGTGATCGTATGGAAGAAGACAAAGGATTCCGTCATCGTTGTGGAAGGAAATTATAATTCATCCGTGCATTGGGGACGTGAGATCACCCGAAGGGAATTAAAAGCAGAAGGATTTTATGTAGATTCACGTTATTAAAAATATGGCATATACCACAGAATCAGGGGTTAAGGTTGTTCCAATCGGCTGTCTTCGAGATTAAATAAAGGTCTATCCTGTCGCGGCAGGATAGATTTTTTCATTTCATGGGATTTTTTGATCCACTCATCCGTCTAATAAGTGTAAAGCAAAATGAAATGATTTGCTTTGACAAGATCTCAGCGCGCAGGAGAAATATCATGCAGAAGAACGAAATGATGAACTTAATACAAACGGCAAAAGACCGGGATCCGGATGCATTTACGACCCTGATGCAGCAGTATATGAAGGACATGTATCGCGTCGCGATCGCCATCCTGATGCATGACGAAGATGCAGCGGATGCAATCCAGGAGACGATTCTTGATTGTTGGGAACGGATCGGAACACTCAGGGAGAACCGATATTTCAAAACCTGGCTGACAAGAATTCTGATCAACAATTGCTATGACATCAGGAAAAGGCGTGAGAATTTTGCACCGATGGAAGAATATGAGCCACCGGCGGCGGAGGATTCTTACAATCTGGAACTGAAAGAAGCGTTGGCTGCGCTGGATGAAATCTACCGTATTCCGATGCTGCTTTATTACGGGCAGGGATGGAAGACGAAGGAGATTGCAGAACTGTTGCACGTCTCGATAAGCACGATTCAGACAAGGCTGGCGCGAGGCAGGGAAAAACTGGCAGTCTATTACAGGAAGGAGTAGCGTGATGAAGAAGAATTCCAATATATTTCAGGACGATATAAAAGTACCGGATATTGTACTGCAGAAAGCAGACGAGGCTTTTGCCGGAATTCAGACGGAGGGCAGAAGTGCTATGAAGAAAAATAATCAGACAGAGAACAGAAAGCATACATTTTGGAAGAATCCGGCAGCAGTTGCAGCATGCGCATGTATCATTGTGGCGGGAGGCGTGACGGTTGGAGCAGCTGTGCATCATGTGTGGAGTCGCGGCATGCAAGGAGCCGTGCAGGCGACCGACACGCAGCAGAAGGAGCTGACGGACAAGGGCGCAGCGGTCGTGTTAAAAGAACAGGACGATTACAGTAAGCTGGCGGTCACGGACAATGGCATAACCATTACACCAGAGACGATCATCGTGGATGAGCAGTTTGCACATATCTCATTTTCCGTGAAAGGATACGATCTTGCGGAGGGCGACGAGCCGGGCTTTGATGACTGGGATATCGGTGTGAAGGATGGCAAGGAGGGCAGCAGCGCGCAGGCATATGGCGGCTTCTATGACGGAATTGTCAGTGATGAGAATGGTAATCCGGTCTATGAGGATGGAAGCCCGCTTGAGGAGGATGAAGCCGGAAGGACGATCTCACATTACGTGGATAAGGACGGCAACCTCGAGTTTGTTGCAAGTATCAGTGTGGCAGATGGGAATGACACCCTGCTCGGAAAGACTGTTTATTGTAAGCTGAAAGATCTCGGAACACTTTATAAAACCAGATTTACGCTTGCAAAAGAAGGCAGCTGGGATTTTGAGATCAAGCTTCCGGATGTCAGCACCGCAAGCAATATTACGGTAGGAAAAAGTATAGAAGGTACGCCTTTTACAATCGATACGATTGAACTTTCACCAATTTCGATCCGGATAAATTACAGCGTAAACGGTAAGACCGAAATCAAAGAAGATACCAATCAGGTGCCATTGTTCAAAGGCGTTGTTCTTAAGGATGGTACAAAGCTTCCGTTCCTTGGAGATACCGGAGGTTCCGGATATGATGATGACATGATGACAAAGGCTTATTCCATGCGGTCATTCGTGCAGGTAATCGACCCGGATCAGGTGCATGCGCTCATTATGCAGACGAATGATGCAGGTGGGGATATTGTGGAGATTCCTATTCGATAAGAATTGACGAATATGTCCGTTGCCCATCGTTCGATAATGTGTTATACTTGTGTCATACAATGTAGACATAAGGAGAAGCGTTGAAATGAACAAAGGCAAAATTCGTACAAGGCGACTTACAATCCGCGCGAAGATCCTGATTCCGTCGGTCATAATCGTTGTACTCGTCTGTGGTTTGATGGGATACAATTCCTACACGCGTTTTGAGGAAAGCATGGTGAGGATGGGCGTTGAGGAAGCAGACATGACGGCAACGATCGTTGCGGATTCGCTGGATGCCAATCTGGTATCCGAAGTGACGGTAGGATCGGAAGGTACGCAGGTCTATCAGAATCTGCAAGGAGATCTAAGAAAAAAGCAAAAAGCATGCGGAATTGCTTTTTTATACACATTGTATACGGATGGAAAGAAAGTGTATTATGGTGTGGATTCGGACGAGGATGCGGCAAAAGTCGGTGATGAATTTGCGGATTCATACGCGGAACTGGAGCCGGTGTTCGGTGGAAAGGAATACATTCAGAATTACATCGATCACACGGAAGACGGAGATCTGATTACGGTATACAAGCCGATTGAGGACAATGCAGGCAAGGTTGTTGCAATACTTGGATGCGATTATGATGCGTCATCAATTGCAGCAGAATTACAGAAGGCAGTTGCCCAGACGTTACAGATCGGAGGCATCTGTCTGATTCTGGCAATCCTGATTCTGACGATTATCATTAGCAGGATTACAAAGGGACTGATGCAGGTAAATGCGAAGATTTATGATCTGGTACATAATGAGGGTGATCTGACTCAGAAACTGGATGTCAGAAGCGGGGACGAGCTGGAACTGATTGCGGGCAATGTGAATGAGTTGTTAGCGTATATCCGCAAGATTATGATCGGAATTTCGTCCGGATCCATGCGGCTTATGTCTACTTCTCGCAAAATGGTGGATCATCTGAGCTCTGCGGATGAAAGCATTACCGATGTGTCGGCAACGATGCAGGAGATGAGTGCGGCGATGGAGGAAACGACTTCTTCACTCAATCAGATTACGGAGGCAATTGACGAAATCTATTCATCGGTAGAGCGTATTGCAGGCAATGCGGATGCCGGAAAAGTCTCTTCTCAGGAGATGGAGAGCCGTGCTTCCGGGGCGAATGATGCAGCAGCGGAGGGGCAGAAGAAAGCAAACATTGAGACCGAGAAGATGGCGGCTTCTTTAAATGAGAAGATTGTAAGATCCAGATCGGTCGAGCAGATTGAGGTTTTGACTTCCAACATTATCGAGATTACGGAGCAGACCAATCTTCTTGCGCTGAATGCAAGTATTGAAGCGGCACGCGCAGGGGAAGCAGGACGCGGCTTTGCGGTGGTTGCGGATGAGATCGGAAAGCTGGCAGGTAATTCTGCGGATGCCGCAGCAAAAATCCGTCAGGTGAGTGCAGAGGTCATTCAGGCAGTGGATGAACTGGCAGAGGGCGCCGGACAGATGATTGAATTTGTTCGCAATGCCACAGAGGAAGGCTTCGGAGGTCTTGTTGCAACGAGCGAAAATTATGCGACCGATGCGAATGCAATGCGTGCAATGATGGAGCAGTTTGCGCAGACTGCGGAAGAACTTCGCAGCACGATGGATGGCATCCGTGAATCCATCTCCGCGGTCAACATTGCCGTGGAAGAGAGTGCCAAGGGCATTGCGGGAGTTTCCGAGTCTTCCGTACAGCTTACCGGTAACGTCAATGATATCCAAAGCGAGGCTTCCGACAACAATGGCATCGCAGAGGATCTGGCAACGGAAGTCGGTCGATTTAAATTGGAGTAGAACTTATATGAAGATGGGGAGCTAAAACACTCCCCGAATAGAAAAATCGCTCAGACCATGAGGTTGAGCGATTTTTTGTTGAGAGAGAAAATAAAAATGCCGAAAAACACAAAATAAAAATGCCGAAAAACACAAAATAAAAGTGCCGAAAAATATAAAATAAAAATGCCGAAAAAACTAAAATGAATCAGCTGTCTTCGAGATTAAAAATAAAAAGTTAAATAAAATAATTTTTCGCTCGCAGGATTTTTTCTGTCTCTCAATCGTGTATAGTATAGAAGTATGAATCAGATACAGACAGGAGGAAGATTGGCATGAGGGAAAAGGCATCGATGGCAGAATTTCGTGAACTATACGACAGACAGATCACAAGAGTCTACAAACTCGCACTCGTGCTGCTCGGGAGTGTCGCGGATGCAGAGGACGTTGCGCAGACCGTTTTTTTGAAGATATGGGAGAAGAATCCAAAGTTTCATGACGTGAATCATGAGACGGCGTGGCTTCTGACCACGACACGCAATCTGTGTCGGGATCTTCAGAAAAGCTATTACCGCAAACACCGCACCGCGATCGAGGACGCTCCGGAGAAAGCGGTGTCATTTGCCTCCAACGCAGATAATGAAATCTGGCAGGCGCTGCAGAGTCTGCCTGAGAAGTATCGCGTTGTGCTGTACCTGTATTATTATGAGGGCTATCCGGTGAAGGAGCTCTCGGTACTTCTCGGTCGCAGGGAGAGCACCCTGCAGACGCAGCTGGCGACGGGGCGTAAGCTTTTGAAAGAAAGTTTATCGAACATCCGGCTATGAAAATTTGCTTCGCGAAGGCCGGACGCTACGTGTTAGCTTTGGGAAAAGCTAATACATGAAAAAGGAGGGTAACGATGAGTGAGAAGATGGATGAGCAGCTGAAGTTGGCAATGGAACATACAATAGAACAGATCGGACCGGATGAGAAGCGGACAGATGCAATATGGCGCGGTGTGCAGGCTAAGGCGCAGCAGAAAGAAAAGAAATTCCCGGTGTTCCGTGTGGCGGCAGCCGGCATGTGCGTCCTGGCGCTTTGTGTGGCGACGGGAGCCGGTGTGAACGCAGCCACAGATGGTGCCTTTTTTGAGTCTCTGAGGGCGTTTGTTGGTATGCCGGAGCAGCAGAAGAAGGTTGCTGATGAAGGCATCACGGCCGGAAGACGAGAATCCAATGTGTATGCGGATCCGCTCGTTGCATGCTCGGATGAATATGTCGTGTTTGCAAATGAGCGCGGACTGATGATCTATGGAAGAGAGGAGCAGGCGGTACTTGCAGCTCTTGATCTGCAGGCGCTTGACTGCAATTATTTTAATGCAGACACGGTCATGACACACGTGATGATGCAGGATAACCTGCTTTATATTTATAATGAATACAAAGAGAAAAATACGACGGAGGCCTATACGTATGATCTTACACAGGTTGGACAGGAGCAGGCGCTAAATTGTGTGGAAGATCCAGCTGAAATTGCCAAAATCCAGAAAAACTGGATGGCATACGCAAAGGAGCATTGCAAAGATACGTTTGATACAGTACCGGCGGCACAGACGGATTGGAATGGGAGTGATACATTACGCTATAGTAAAGAGTGTATTACATGGACTGATGCGCAGGGCATCGAGTGGAACAGCAGCCTTCTGACCTATGATGACGGAACTTACAAGCTCTACACGTATGCAGTGAATGAACCAACCGATGTAAAAACAGAAGTGCTGAATCTGAGTGTATCGGAGGATGCAACGCAGCAGGATGAACTTCCGGCATTTGCGTATACCGGAGATGATACGATTCTTAAGACCATTTGCGATTATATGTGCAGCGGGGATCAGGGATATGACACGGAAGATGCCGTCTATATTCCAGCACCGGTCATCTATGCGACTGCCACCAGAGGCGATGAGATTACGGTATTTGCGAATCTGTGGAGTTTTGTATATAAGCAGAATGGTAATACCTTAGACTGTGAAGCCGGCGGATCGCAGCCGTCCCGTCTGAAATTACAATCGGACGGCAATGGAGGATATACGATCAAGGAGCACCTGACTGCCGGGGATGGAGAGGAGTATGTAAAAGACATTAAAGAATTTTGCAAGGGATATCAGGTTTCTCCAGAGAAATTTATGCAGTCCGGCAACAACAGCGAAGAGATCCGCAAGGCGCTGGTCAAGATGTACGTGGACAACAACCAGCTCGACATCAAGTATATCAAGGATTACGGATGGGATCCGATCCCGCTTGATGATACACAAGAATCATAATGCCGATATCAGATGATCCGGACTGCATTTTCAAGGGGCGCCCAGTGTTTGGGTGCCCCATTTTTTCGTTCATATTGTGTTCAATCAGACAATTGTGAAACGATTGCGCGGAGTGTTTGGGCTTTTTACTTTGGGGGAACGAACGGTTGACATTGACACGTCGATTTGCTAAAGTTTATATGGGTTAGACCCTAATTTTTGTAGTACAAGTTTAGGAGAATATAGATATGGGTAAAATTATTTTAACGGGAGATCGTCCTACCGGAAGACTGCATGTGGGACATTATGTTGGGTCTCTCAGAAGACGTGTGGAATTACAGAATTCGGGAGAATTTGATAAGACATTTATTATGATCGCGGATGCACAGGCTTTGACGGACAATTTTGACAATCCGGAGAAGGTGCGCCAGAATATTATCGAGGTCGCATTGGATTATTTATCGGTAGGACTTGATCCTGCAAAGTCTACGCTTTTTATTCAGTCGCAGATTTCGGAGCTGACGGAACTGACATTTTTCTATGCCAACCTTGTGACCGTATCCAGACTGCAGCGTAATCCTACTGTTAAGTCTGAAATCAAGATGCGTAATTTTGAGGCAAGCATTCCGGTTGGATTCTTTACGTATCCGATCAGCCAGGCTGCCGATATTACTGCATTTAAAGCAACGACGGTACCGGCAGGAGAGGATCAGCTTCCAATGATTGAACAGACACGTGAGATTGTCCGCAAGTTCAATTCCATCTACGATGAAGTACTGGTTGAGCCGGAAGCGCTTCTTCCGGAAAACGAAGCTTGTATGCGGCTTCCGGGTACGGACGGTAAGCAGAAGATGAGTAAGTCGCTTGGCAACTGTATTTATCTTTCGGATTCCGAGAAGGAAGTAAAGCAGAAGGTTATGAGTATGTACACGGATCCGACGCACATTCAGGTATCCGATCCGGGCCATCTGGAAGGCAACAGCGTATTCACTTATCTGGATGCATTCAGCAAGCCGGAACATTTTGAAGAATATCTGCCGGATTATCATAATCTGGATGAATTGAAGGAACACTATACAAGAGGCGGACTTGGCGATATGAAGGTCAAGAAGTTCTTAAACAATGTGCTTCAGGAGGAACTTGCTCCGATTCGTGCGCGCAGAGCGAAATTTGAGAAGGACATTCCTGCTGTATATGAGATGCTCAAGAAGGGCAGCGATGTGGCAAGAGAGACTGCGGCACAGACTCTTTCCGAAGTAAAACGTGCGATGCAGATCAATTATTTTGATGATGCCGAACTGATTCGTGCACAGGCTGAAAAATATTCCGGAATCACAGAATAGAATCCGGTCAAAAGTAGAATAATTAAGAATATCAAAAAGTATTTAAGAATTATTTAAGAATGTGTGGGCAGCCTTTACATAGGCTTTTTTCGGGGGTATATTGAGGACATGAATCATGCGCAGCGGATTCTCCCCGGGATCTGCCCGCGAGATTAATATTAGAATAGTGAGGATAAAGAATGAAAAAATCTGGTTTGATAGCAACACTTGCAGCAGGTATGATTCTGTTATCTGCATGCGGAAGTGGAACGAAGACGATCGATGCGGCAGCACTGGCTTCTTCGCTTGCAACCGATATCAGTTATGATGATACATTAGAGAAGATCAGCGATGAGGATGTCTCTATGTACATCGAGGTGCCGAAAGATGTGAAATCTTATGTATACATGGGAAGCGGCAGTACAGCGGAAGAGGTCGCTGTATTTGAGGCTCCGGATAAGGATACTGCTTCGACCGTGAAAGATAATGTACAGACGTACCTCGATGATCAGTCGGATTCATTTCAGGATTATATTCCGGAAGAATCCAAGAGGATCGGGAATGCGGTACTTGAACAAAAAGACCAGTACGTGATCCTGTGCGTATCCGGTGATTCGGAAGGTGCCAAAGAAATTATAGAGAAAGCGTTTAAATAGTATGGTATTCAGCAGTTTTGTATTTTTACTTGCATTTTTACTGATCGTATTATTCTTACACTATATTTGTCCGGGCAGAGGTCGGAATGTGGTACTTCTTGTTGCCAGTCTGATCTTCTACGCCTGGGGAGAACCGGTCTATGTTCTGATCATGCTGTTCTCTACAGTATTTGATTATACGAACGGAATTTTAATTGAACACTTCCAGAAGAAAAACTGCCCGGGGAAAGCAAAGGTTGTTCTGATTATTGATTTATGTGGAAACCTTGGAATCCTCGGCTTTTTTAAGTATGCAGATTTCTTTATCGGAAACCTGAACACGATCACGGGGGCGGGATTGTCACTGTTACATATCGCGCTGCCGATCGGCATCTCGTTCTACACGTTCCAGACGATGTCCTACACGATCGATGTGTACCGCAAGGTGGTTCCGGCGCAGCACAATATATTGAATTTTGCAACGTATGTTACGCTGTTTCCGCAGCTGATCGCAGGCCCGATCGTGCAGTATAAGACAGTTGCCAAGGAGCTTACACACCGTAAGGTAAGTCTGGAGGACTTCTCGGAAGGTGCATTTCGTTTCTCCATCGGTCTGGCAAAGAAGGTGCTTCTTGCCAATCAGATCGGAAGTCTTTGGGATACGATCTCGCAGCTACATCAGATGTCCGCTGCCACAGCATGGCTCGGTGCGATCGCATACTCGTTTCAGATTTACTTCGATTTCTCGGGATATTCGGATATGGCGATCGGACTCGGAAGAATGTTCGGATTTCACTTCCTTGAGAACTTTAATTTCCCGTATATGTCCAAGACCATTACGGAATTCTGGAGACGCTGGCACATTTCGCTGAGTTCGTGGTTTCGAGAGTATGTCTATATTCCGCTTGGCGGTAACCGTAAGGGCATGGCACGTCAGCTTTTTAATATTATGGTTGTATGGATGCTGACAGGATTATGGCACGGGGCGAATTGGAACTTCGTGATGTGGGGCGTGTATTACGGAATTCTTCTCATGATTGAGAAGCTGTTCCTGTTAAAGTGGCTGAATAAGGCTCCGGCATGGATCGGACATATTTACAGTATGTTTCTTGTTGTGATCGGATGGACGATTTTTGCGCAGACAGATATGAGCCAGCTCACAACTTATCTGAAAACGATGTTTGGCATTGGCGTGCGTGGCGTGGATTCGGATTTCTTCTACTTCCTGTCATGTAATGCAGTACTTTTGGTTCTGCTTGTCATTTGTTCGATCGACCATCGCTTCTGGTTAAAGAAGCTGATCGCACGTGGCTCTATGAAAAACGCAGATGGAGAAGGCGAGAAAGAAGGAAGCATCTACAATATCGCTGTGGATTCTGTCCGTTTTACCGTTGCAAAATCTGTGATCATGCTCGTGCTGCTTATCGTGTCGTTTGCATTCCTTGTCGGTGACAGCTATAATCCGTTTTTGTATTTCCGGTTTTAGTGATTGGCTGACATGTGTTTGAGGTGTTATTTAATATGAAGAAAGCAAGAATTACAATTGTTATCGTTTTTATTGCGTTTCTCGTTGTTGTTTCAGGGGGAAGCCTTCTGATGAAAGATCGTAAGTTTTCACCGAATGAGAATCGCTACCTTGCAGACCCGCCACAATTGTCTGTGGATAATATTTTAAGTGGAAAGTTTCAGGAGGGACTCGAGGATTATTTAAGGGATCAGATCTGCTTCCGTGATGAGTGGATCACGATCAAGACCGCAATCCAGAAAGCCTGCGGCGATACGGATATCGGTGGCGCTTATGTGGGCGAGGACGGATATGATTTTGAGAAGATTACGCCGGAAGATGTGGATGATAAGCTGGTAGCCCGCAATATTAAAGCAGTACAGGACTATTTCGCGGATGCGTCCGAGACGATCGATAAGGATCGTTTATCGTTTCTTCTTGTCCCGACATCCGGACTGATCATGCAGGATAAGCTTCCGAAGAATGCACGCCTTTTTGATCAGACGTCTTACATTGATCAGGTGCAGTCTGCGGTAAATGATTACAATTTCATTGATGTGCGGGATGTTTTATCTTCGCACGCGGATGAATATATTTATTACAAGACGGATCATCACTGGACTTCGGATGGTGCCTATTATGCGTATGAGAAGTGGTGTGAGAGCACGGGACACGAAGCGGCACCGATGGATGCATTGGCGAAGACGGTGGAGAGCGACAAGTTCCGGGGAAGTCTTTATTCCAAGATCCTGGATGCAGGTTCGGCGTATGATGAGATCTGGACATACGGACCGGCAGACGGCAAGCCGTTTGGAAGTGAGGATTGTCTTGTGACCAGGGACGGGAAAGATGAGACCGACAGCGTGTATGACCGAAGCAAGCTCGAGGAGAAGGATAAGTATGCCTTTTTCTTTGGTGGAAATTATGGCGAGGTGCATGTGCAGAATCAGGCGGCAGATGAGGAGACCAAAGGAAAGAATGTTCTTGTGATCAAAGACTCCTTTGCAAATAGTTTTGTTCCGTTTCTGACGCAGGATTATGAAAATATTTATATGATCGATCTGCGTTATTATAACGGAGATTTAAAGGCATATCTGCAGGAACATGATATTACGGATGTTCTTGTATTATACAATGTTTCTAATTTTATCTCTGATCGCAATATTTACAAACTGACCGGAGGTATTTAGACAAGGCTAAATAAGGGTTCGGAGCTAGACTCCGGGAATAAGGAGATGTGAGAAATGTATACAAAGAAGATTAGCGCAGTGCTGCTTACGGTGGCACTTGCGACAACAATGTTTGCAGGCTGTGGCAAAGGCAGTGGCGATGACACAAAGGACACGAAGCAGCAGGAGAGCCAGAATGCAGTGGCAACGGAGAGTACAGCGGGAACGGAAGATGTGACAGAGACCGAGAGTCAGGGTGCGCAATCACAGTATCCGGAGATTACCTCGGATGGAAAGGTGAAAAGCTATCAGAGTGTTGTGGCGGTCGATGATGCGGCTTATGAATTGTATACATATCTGGATGATGTTGCCGGAAATTATGCGGACAGTATCAATAAAGTTGCTTCGGCATTGGACGGCAAGGCAGATGTCTATGATATGGTGATTCCACTCAGTTCGGAAATTACATTCCCGGATAATCTGAAGGATGAGATCAATTCTTCCGATCAGCATCAGGCAATGCAGGATATTCAGGCGAAGATGAATGACAAGGTAAAGTCGGTTGATATCTATGATGCCTTAATGCAGCATCGCAACGAGTATATTTATTTCCGCACGGACCATCACTGGACAGCGCTCGGTGCATACTATGCGTACCGGCAGTTTTGTGAGAAGAAAGGAATTGAACCGGAAGATTTAACCGGATATGAGACAAAAGAGTTTGACGGATTCCTTGGTTCTTTCTATAATGATACTAGTGATGCAAAGTTAAAAGCAAATCCGGATGTGGTTACGGCATATCTGCCGCATGACGAGAGCGTTCTTCATGTGACAGCGTCAGACGGAACGAAATATGACTGGCCGGTAATCTATGATGTTTCCAATTATGGTGCGGGACTCAAATACAGTACGTTTATTGCAAGTGATAATCCATACACGGAGATAGAAAATAAGTCCCTGACGGACGGCAGCTCCTGTGTGGTTGTAAAAGAGTCCTTTGGAAATGCGTTTATTCCGTTTTTGGTTGACCATTACCAGACAATTTATGTAATCGATTATCGTTACTGGACAGGAAGTGTCAGCAAGCTTGCTGAGGAAAAAGGCGTTTCGGACGTGATATTCCTCAACAACCTGTCAATGATCCGGAACAAGAGCCTGGTCGGAAAGCTGCATCGGATTTCGTAATATACGGCAGTAAAGAAGGAGGGAGATCCCTTGGTTAAGTATTATAAGACAGACGATCGCAAGATCCACGAAGAAGAGATGATCCAGAATGGAGTATGGATCCAAATGGTAAATCCAAGTGTCGCGGAGGGCCAGATGGTCGCGGATGCTTTGGATGTGGATATTGAAGATGTGCTGGCTGCACTTGACGAAGAGGAAAGTTCCCGTATCGAACTTCAGGATGGGTATACGTTAATCCTTGTGGATATTCCATCGATTGAGATTCGTCACGAAAAGGAATCCTATACGACGATCCCTCTTGGAATCATTATTACACAGGATGAAATTATTACGGTCTGTACGGAAGATACTCCGGTGTTACAGGCGTTTTTAAATAATCGTGTGAAGGAGTTCAGTACGAAGAAGAAGCTTCGCTTTGTTTATCAGATTCTGTATCGCATCGCCGTGCTTTATCAGAGTGATCTTCGTATCATTGACAAGATGCGTACCGAGATTGAGGAACGTGTCGGCGATGATACCGAAGAGGTCGATCTGATCGCGCTTCATGAGTTGGAATCCACACTCGTATACTTCGCGACATCTCTTCGGGCGAACGGAGTAGTGCTTGATCGATTGACAAGATACAAGAGACTGGAGCAGTATCCGGAAGACAAGGAACTATTAGGAGATGTCATTGTCGAAAATAAACAGGCTATTGAGATGACCGGAATCTATCGAGATATCATCAATGGTACCAGAGAGCTTCTTTCGTCTGTTATCGATAACCGGATGAACAGTATCATGAAGTCATTGACAGTCATTACGTTGATTATGGCTATTCCGACGGTTATATCCGGAATCTATGGAATGAACGTGGATTCGAACTGGGTGCCTCTGGCACATGTGCAAAACGGATTCGGCATTATTTGTGGAATTATTGTGATCATCTGTGTGATCATCTTTATCTTCCTGCGAAAGAAACGTATTTTCTAGAAAATGTAAAAGACGTTGACTATTCCGCAGGTAACAATCATACAAATCTAAAATAAAAGCGTGACTTGAATCCCAAAAAGTCACGCTTTTATCTATCCCTAAAATTTGATATCAATTTTTTATTTTGCCTGAAAACGTCCGCTCGCTCCACAAGGAAGGACAAGTCCGTTGGATGATACCGGAAGCCCGATCTCTTCCGCTGTAATTGTTCCGTTGTATTTGCCGAGAACGGTATGCATCATGTAGGACAATACCGCAGGCTGAAGTCCGGTTGTGTAAGAGTTGATCAAAAAGAACAGCGGATCATCCGTCAGAATCTGAGAGCAAAGCTGTACGAGCGGATAAACACTCTCCTCGATTTTCCAGATTTCCCCTTTCGGTCCCCGCCCGTAGGAAGGAGGGTCCATAATGATCGCATCGTAATGATTGCCACGGCGGATTTCACGCTCCACAAACTTCACGCAGTCATCCACAAGCCAGCGGATCGGGGCATCACCGAGTCCGGATGATACGGCATTCTCTTTTGCCCAGGTAACCATACCCTTGGAAGCATCCACATGGGTAACACTTGCTCCGGCAGCTGCTGCAGCGATCGTTGCGCCTCCGGTGTATGCGAACAGGTTTAATACTTTGACCGGTCTGCCGGCTTTGACAGCATCTGCGATCAATGTTGAAAACCAGTTCCAGTTGGCTGCCTGTTCCGGGAACAGACCGGTGTGTTTAAAACTGAACGGCTTCAGGTGGAAGGTCAGTTCCTTATTAATAGGAAGATTGTAATGGATCGTCCACTCCTGTGGCAGGTCGAAGAATTCCCATTCGCCGCCACCCTTGGAACTCCTGTGATAATGTCCGTTCATGCGCTTCCAGCCTTTTTCACGCTTCGGGGTGTCCCAGATGACCTGCGGGTCCGGACGGACCAGTAAGTATTTGCCCCAACGCTCCAGTTTTTCACCCTGTGAGCAGTCGATGACTTCGTAATCTTTCCATTTATCTGCTAACCACATTTTTAAATCCTCCTATATAGTGATCGTGTTTCGATTGTTGGCCGCACAAACCGTGTAACCGGTAAAGTGTTCCTTCTATATATAGTGTAATTGCAATATGAAATTGCACTTGCAAAAATCTGCATTTATCATACCATGATTTTGCAGAATCGAATACCTTTTTGCACTTTTTCAAGAAAATAAAAATTTTTTTAAAAACTACTTGTCAAATAGAACTTTGTCATGTATAATATGACTTGCTGTGGCATGATAGCTATGAAGCGTGAGGTTGCTACCTGAAATATGGTAGGTTTTCCGTGGAGCGAATGTCAAGTTAGGAAACTGACGACAAGTCACTGTACAGACAATATGATCTACAGAACAGTAGAATGATGTGTGTGGAATGCTTAAGGGATGTGAGCAGAATAAAGAGAAGCAAGCGAGCAGAACTTGAGATAAGGGTGATGGATCCGGTTATAAGGAATCCGTCGCAAGCGACCATCCTTATAACAAGAAACACACGGGTATGTGTACAGTCACCGCTTGTCGTACTATTCAAAAGTGCGAAAAGGAGGCGACTTTTTTTATGGCAAGTCAAGTAATGAGAATCACTCTCAAGGCTTATGATCACGAATTAGTTGATTCATCAGCAAAGAAAATCATCGAGACTGTAAAGAAGAACGGATCACAGGTGAGCGGACCGGTACCTCTTCCTACAAAGAAGGAAGTAGTTACAATTCTTAGAGCTACTCACAAGTACAAATATTCCCGTGAACAGTTCGAACAGAGAACTCATAAGAGACTGATCGATATCGTTACACCAACTCAGAAGACTGTTGATGCTTTATCACGTCTTGAGATGCCAGCCGGTGTTTACATCGATATCAAAATGAAGCAGAAGTAATTACTGTTTCAACAATTATTTAAGATATCCCTGAATAGTTCATATATATGACTGCTCTAGGATGAACGGTTCCGCTACTCCGAAGTCAATTACTCTTCGCGGATTGACAAGTCGGGCATGAAGCGTTCCGCTGTAGAAAACAGGAGGTAAAAAATGAAGAAAGCAATTTTAGCAACAAAAGTCGGAATGACTCAGATCTTCAATGCAGACGGCGTATTGGTGCCGGTTACTGTATTACAGGCTGGTCCATGTGTTGTTACTCAGATCAAGACAGTTGAGAACGACGGATACAGCGCAGTTCAGGTTGGTTTTGTTGACAAAAAGGAAAAGGTTGTTAACAAGGATGCCAACGGTAAGAAAGAAATTCGCAACAGACATGGCGTAAACAAAGCTCAGATGGGACACTTCGCTAAGGCTGGTGTATCTGGTAAGAGATTTGTACGCGAGTTCAAGTTTGAGAATGCAGCAGATTACAATTTAGCAGACGAGATCAAGGCTGACATCTTCGCAGAGGGTGACAAGGTTGATGTTACTGCAATTTCCAAAGGTAAAGGTTTCCAGGGCGCTATCAAGAGATTAGGTCAGCACAGAGGACCTATGGCTCATGGTTCTAAGTTCCATCGTCATCAGGGTTCTAACGGTGCATGTTCTTCTCCGAGCCGTGTATTCAAGGGAAAAGGAATGCCTGGACACATGGGTAGCGTAAAAGTTACAACTCAGAATCTTGAAGTTGTAAGAGTTGACGCAGAGAACAACTTACTGCTGATCAAGGGTGCTGTCCCAGGAGCAAAGAAAGCTCTCATCACAGTAAAAGAGACCACAAAGTCTGGTAAATAGTGCAAAGTAAGAAAGGAGGAACTTTACGATGGCTAAAGTAGCTGTTTATAATATGGAAGGTAAAGAAGTTGATTCAATCGAATTAAACGATTCCATTTTCGGCGTAGAAATTAATGAGCATTTAGTTCATATGGCTGTGCTTCAGCAGCTTGCAAATAATCGTCAGGGAACACAGAAGGCTAAGACACGTTCTGAAGTTCGCGGTGGCGGAAGAAAACCATGGAGACAGAAGGGAACCGGTCATGCAAGACAGGGATCTACACGTTCTCCACAGTGGACAGGCGGCGGAGTTGTATTCGCTCCAGTACCAAGAGATTACTCATTCAAGCTCAACAAGAAAGAGAAGAGAGCTGCATTAAAGTCTGTTCTGACTTCTAAGGTAGCAGAGAACAAGTTCGTAGTTGTTGATGAGCTGAAATTAGATGAAATTAAGACAAAGAAGTTCGTACAGGTTATGGACAATCTGAAAGTTGAGAAGGCACTTGTTGTATTAAACGATATGGACACAAACGTGATCGCATCTGCAGCAAATATTCCAACTGTTAAGACTGCTCAGACAAACGAGCTGAATGTATTTGATGCATTAAAGTATGACAAGGTAGTTGTTACAAAGGCTGCTCTTGCAACAATCGAGGAGGTGTATGCATAATGGCAAACGTACAGTATTATGATGTAATCCTCAAACCAGTAGTAACTGAGAAGAGTATGGCAGCTATGGCTGAGAAGAAATACACATTTCTTGTTCATCCGGAAGCAAATAAGACCATGATCAAAGAAGCAGTAGAGAGAATGTTCGAAGGCACAAAGGTTGCCAAGGTCAACACAATGAATTGTGAAGGCAAGAACAGAAGACGTGGAATGGTAACAGGAAAGACTGCTAAGACAAAGAAAGCAATCGTTCAGTTAACAGAGGACAGCAAGGATATCGAGATCTTCGCTGGATTATAATTCCAAAAGGAGCACTTGCATAAGAGTTGCTTCGCAAGCAAGTGCGTAGGCAATGCATCTACGATGCATTACAAGATATGTGTCAGAGATGACACGATAATGAAAACATCGAAAGGAGAAAAACAATGGGAATTAAGACATATAACCCATATACACCTTCCAGAAGAAATATGACTGGTTCTGATTTCTCTGAGATCACTAAGACAACTCCTGAGAAATCCCTTACAACTTCTTTAAAGAAGAACGCTGGTCGTAACAATCAGGGTAAAATCACAGTTAGACACCAGGGTGGTGGAAACAGAAGAAAATACAGAATCATCGACTTTAAGAGAAGAAAAGATGGTATTCCGGCAACCGTAATCGGTGTTGAATACGATCCGAACAGAACAGCAAATATCGCACTGATCTGCTATGCAGATGGTGAGAAAGCATATATCCTTGCTCCTGCAGGATTAACCGACGGTATGAAGGTTATGAACGGACCAGAAGCAGAGGTAAGAGTTGGAAACTGTTTACCACTTGAGAATATCCCGGTTGGTACACAGATCCACAACATCGAGTTACTGCCAGGTAAGGGCGGACAGTTAGTACGTTCTGCCGGACTCAGCGCACAGCTGATGGCTAAGGAAGGAAAGTATGCAACACTTCGTCTTCCTTCAGGCGAGATGAGAATGGTTCCAATTCAGTGTAGAGCAACAATCGGTGTTATCGGAAACG